>Ga0111182_1048_pt1 | contig 8811 bp, 8 predicted proteins | sample DeeMarSWOR324_28_FD_80239 | JGI IMG/M metagenome (GOLD analysis project Ga0111182, IMG submission 80239) | Nitrospira bacterium SM23_35 | reverse complement strand
AGAAGAATATGTAAAGTCTCCATCATATGTCGGCTTGCCCCCGGCAACAGCCACGCAATCAACGGCATAATAAGGGAGGATGTAGTCTGTGAAGTCAGGAGTGCGTTCACAGGAGAGATAAAAATCATCCAGGCAACCGGAGGAAGCCAGTAAATAAAGGCGTCTATTGCGATCACGATTGTTTGCTGAAAGTGATAGATTCCTCGGCTTTATACCACATCTACAGGATGAGCGGGAATTACGATGATACGTACCAATCGTATGTCATCCGTATCCCCTGTTCCAGGGAAATTTTAGGCTCCCAACCGAGGGAATTGATTTTTGTAACGTCGAGGCGCTTTCTCGGAGTTCCATCCGGCTTGGAGGTGTCCCACACAATTCCCCCCTCAAACCCGACAATCTGCCTGACCAGATGTGCAAGATCCCGTATGGTTATATCTTCCCCGGTTCCGATATTGATAAATTCTCCAATCGACAGGTGATCATGCCGGTTGTCAGCAAAAGATGCCGTTGCCCCGGCATCACAGTTGTTCATAATGAATACGCAGGCATCTGCGAGGTCGTCAACAAAGAGAAACTCCCGGTATGGCTGACCGGTACCCCAGAGTTCAACAGAATCAGCAGCAATGCCGAGCGTCTTAAGATCCGAGGGACTGGAGACGTTGAAACCGAGGGGAAATCTCCTCACATCTTTTTCCAGTTCCCCGTATCGTTTTTTTCTTAAGAGCTTGGCGAGGTGAAATTTTCTTATCAGTGCAGGCAGCACGTGTGCTGTTTCCAGATTGAAATTGTCATGAATGCCAAAAAGATTTGTGGGCATCACCGATATGAAGTTCGTGCCGTATTGTTCATTGTAGTACCTGCAGAGTTTTATGGCAGAAATTTTTGCGACTGCATACGGCTCATTGGTCGGTTCGAGGAGCCCCGTCATCAGATATTCTTCTTTCAAGGGCTGTGGTGCCAATTTCGGGTAGATGCAGGATGAGCCGAGGTTGAGAAGCTTTTTTGCCCCGTGCATATATGCAGCATGGATGACATTCGCTGCGATCATGATATTGTCATAAATGAATTCTGCCTTATAGGTATTGTTCGCGAGAATCCCGCCGACCTTTGCTGCCGCAAGAAAGATATAATCGGGCCTCTCCTGCGCAAAGAATATCTCCGTGTCGCTCTGTCTCCTAAGCTCAAGCTCAGCGCTTGTGCGGGTGAGAATGTTTGTGAATTGCTTTTCCCGCAGCGTTCGCAGAATGGCTGATCCGACGAGGCCGCGATGCCCTGCAACGTATATCCTGGAATCCTTTTCCATTATCTCAGCCCGGATTCATTCATATGTAATTGAACTGCAGCGGTCAGAAACAGTATTGCGATTGTTTAACACCGCTCCCGTATCTTTTCATGGAGGGAGAAATCATGTGTGGTGTAGGTAAATCCTTTTTTCCTGCAGATATCAATCCCCTCACCTGACGGGGTCAAACCTGCGAGTTTAAAATCGTAGTCTATCATAATCTTGATTAGTTCATCGAAAGTTGTTCGAGGTTCCCAGCCGAGGATCTTTTTCGCTTTGGTTATGTCAGCCTGCAGGAAGTCCACTTCGGTAGGCCGGAAGTATTTCGGATCGATCACGATGATGAAGTCGCCTGCTTTCATGGTATCGTTTACGCCTGATCTCAGAGAACGTATTTTCCCTTTTCTGTCGATGCCTTCGCCCTCCCACTCGATCTCGATGCCGGCATAGTGAAAAGCCTTTTCCAGAAACTCCCTCACCGAATGACTTTCGCCGGTACCGATCACAAAATCATCGGGCCTGTCCTGCTGGAGAATCAGCCACTGGCACTCTATATACTCGGGTGCAAACCCCCAGTCCCTCCGTGATTCAAGGTTTCCGAGGAAGAGTCTTTTCTGCTTCCCTGCTATCATATTTGCGATCGCCCGGGTAATTTTCCTGGTCACAAAGGTCTCACCTCTCCGCGGTGATTCGTGGTTGAACAAGATGCCGTTGCAGTTGAAAAGGTTATATCCTTCGCGGTAATTAACGGTTATCCAGTAAGCGTAGACCTTCGCAGCTGCATACGGACTTCTGGGATAAAAAGGCGTTTTCTCATTCTGGGGCGGACTGGCAGCGCCAAACATCTCACTACTGGATGCCTGGTAAAATTTCGTCTTGATGCCGCTTCTCCTGACAGCTTCGAGCAGCCTCGTCGTGCCCAGCGCAGTGACATCAGCTGTGTACTCCGGGAGATCAAAGCTGACCCTCACATGGCTCTGCGCACCGAGGTGGTATATTTCATCAGGCTTGATATTGTAAATGATGTTCGTCAACTGGCCTGAATCCGTTAGATCGCCGAATTGAAGAAACAGTTTTGTGCTCGGAATATGCGGATCCTGATACAGATGGTCGATCCGGTGGGTGTTGAATGTACTCGCCCTCCGGATTAAGCCGTGAACTTCATATCCTTTTGACAAGAGAAGTTCTGTTAGGTATGAGCCGTCCTGTCCGGTAATGCCTGTTATTAACGCCCGTTTCATTATTTTCACCTTTTCATCAGAAAGATTCTCTTATGCGACTTTATTATTTCTTGTTCCTTCCGTACATATCATCGACCCGCACAATATCATCTTCACCGACATACTCTCCGTTCTGGACCTCGATGATCTCGAGAGGAACCTTGCCCGGGTTTTCGAGCCTGTGGAGCGTTGATTTCGGCACATAGACAGACTCGTTCTCATGGATAATGATCTCATTATCCCCGATTGTTACTTTTGCAGCGCCGCGGATAACCACCCAATGTTCAGATCTATGGTAATGCTTCTGAAGGCTCAGGCGTGCTTCGGGATGAACAACAATCCGCTTAATCTTGTACCGTTCACCTTCTTCCAGAATAGTGTAACTCCCCCACGGGCGGTAGGTTGTCAGATGCTCTGATGCTTCCCGTCTTTTTTCACGGTTGAGCTTGTCAACGATTTCCCTGACTTTCTGGGTTTCCCCCTTTTTTGCAACCAGGAGCGCATCATCTGTATCAACGATCAGACACTCCTCTAATCCGATGGTGGAGACCAGGCGCTTGCTGCTGATGACAAGGGTGTCGTTTGTATCGATGGCGATAATATCCCCGATTTTGACATTGCCATTTTCATCTTTGTCAGCTATATCGTAGAGGGAGTCCCATGAGCCGATATCATTCCAGTAAATATCAAGAGGAAGGACTGCAATCCGGTCAGACTTTTCAGCTACCGCATAGTCTATGGAAATGCTTGGCATCGTATGAAAATTTTCAACCAGATCATCAAAGCGGTAATCAAGCATTGTCCGTATTTCGGGAGCATATTTCTCGAATTCATCTATCATGGTGCCGATGCAGAAGGCGAACATCCCGGAATTCCAGTAATAGGTCCCTTCTTTTATGTAGTGAACCGCTGTTTCACTGTTCGGCTTTTCCGTGAATTTATCAACATTGAAATAGTCATGACTTCCTTCGGCAAGCTTTGTGCTTCCTGCCCTGATATACCCGTAGCCCGTCTCAGGCCGCAGCGGTTTTATCCCGAATGTTACGATCTGACCTTTTTGTGCTATTTTTTCCGCACAGGCAACGTACTCAGCGAATTTCTCTTGGGGCTTTATAACGTGATCAGCAGGCGAAATGAACAGTATCTCATCCTGACCGCATCCAAGCTTCTCGATGCAATATTTCATGCCAAGTGCTATTGCGGGAGCGGTATTCCTGCCCACAGGTTCAAGAATGATGTTCCGGGAAATCGGGTTGTCACCGAATAACGAATGCAAATCAGAGAGCACGTGAAACTTGTATTCGCTGTTTGTCATGATGATCATCTCATCGGGGGGAAAGACCTTGAGAAGTCTTTTCGCGGTTTCCTGGAGGAGGGATCCGCCGATATTCAATTGAAGAAACTGTTTCGGATAATTCCTCCTGCTGAGAGGCCAGAGCCGGGTTCCTGAACCACCGGCGAGAACAAGCGCTTTCATCGTGAATTCTCCTTTATTCTTACTTTACTAAAAAGGTTTTCCGGTGTCTATATGGTTACCCTCAGCCTGAACTGTTTTCAACGCTTCTTCAAGAAAAGAACGGTATATCTTCAGGGACGTTTCATCCTCGGCCTCAAAGCGCATAACAATTACTGGCTGAGTATTGCTGGACCGGACGAGACCCCATCCCTTTTCAAAAACAACCCGTGCTCCATCAATATCATAGATCCTTTTTATCGGAACAGGGCTTTCCCCTGATTGTTCATATTCCTTGCACAGGCTTGTCAACTTTTCGACGATAGTTTTCTTCCGGTCATCTCTGCACTCAATGCGTATCTCTGGGGTATAGACAGAACGGGGAATGTCGGCGAGCAGTTCCCGTATTCCACAGCCACATTTTTTCATGATCTCGACCAGCCTGAACGTTGTGTAGAGTGCATCGTCAAATCCGAAATAATCATCCGCTATGAAGATATGTCCGCTGAATTCACCAGCAAGGACTGCGTGTTCCCTCCGCATCTTGTCCTTGACGAGGGAATGGCCTGTCTTCCACATAATGGGGTTGCCACCGTGCTTCCCGATATCATCGAACATTTTTTGAGAACATTTGACATCTCCGATGATGACAGCATTGGGATGTGTCCGGAGAATCTCCCGCGAAAGCACAATCATGATCTGATCGCCCCAGACAATATTGCCGTCTGAATCGATGACGCCGATTCTGTCAGCGTCACCATCATATCCAACACCGATATCAGCTGCATGTTCTTTTGTCACACGGATCAAATCCCGGATATATTCGGGCACCGTCGGGTCAGGGTGATGGTTCGGGAAGCGTCCGTCGGGTTCACAGTAAAGTGGAATTACATCACAGCCGATGGTCTTGAGGATCTCTGGTGCAATGATTCCGGCTGTCCCGTTCCCTGCATCGACAACAACATTCAGTTTGCGGTACTGCGGCTCTGACAGGTACGAAAATCGCTGTTTCATGAACGCCCGGTAGGCGGAGAGAATGTCATATGGCTCAACTGTCCCCTGGGCAGAATACTCACGCCATGCATATTCGTGTATTCTTTTTTTCATTCTCTGAATCTCATCACCGAAGATAGTCTCTTTCCCCACGCTGAGTTTAAACCCGTTATACTCAGGGGGATTGTGGCTTCCTGTCACCATAATCCCGCCGTCGAGATTCAGGTGATGAAGGGAAAAATACTGCAGAGGGGTAGGGCAGAGGCCGATATCGTATACACTGATGCCGGTCGACACGATCCCCTGGATAAGCCCGGCAGCCAATGCCGCTGAACTAAGGCGTACATCCCTCCCGACACTCACCCGACGGGCATCGCTGTTTTCTTCCCTGAGCAGACTGCCAAAAGCCTTTCCAAGGAGAAAACTGAACTCCTCATCGTAGTCCCTGCCTACCACACCCCGTATATCGTATTCTCTGAAAATGGTGTCTTTGAACATACGCCGGTCAGTATATTATATCTTCCGCTTTACCCAATCCATGTGGTCCACATACCAGGCTACCGTCTTCTCTATTCCTGCAGCAAAAGGCATCTGTGCCTTCCAGCCGAGCTCCGTGTGAATTTTCTCTGAGTTCAGTGAGTACCTGAAATCGTGTCCCAGCCTGTCTTTGACGAATTCTATCAGTTCTTCAGGCTTGCCCAATATCTGAAGAATCGCCTTTACAACATCTATGTTTCTCTTCTCTTCGCCGCTCCCGACGTTATAAATTTCGCCTGCAATCCCGCTCTTTGCTATCTCGAAAACTCCCTCAACACAATCAGCGACAAAAAGCCATTCCCTCACATTCTCACCCTTTGCATACACCGGAATTCTTTCATTCTGGAGAGCCTTCCAAATAACGACAGGAATAAGTTTTTCCGGATACTGCCAAGGGCCGTAGTTATTTGAGGGTCTGACGGTGATAACCGGAAACCCGTAAGTTCTGTAATATGCCCTTCCCAGCATATCAGCAGAAGCTTTGCTTACGGAATACGGCGAACTCGGGTTCAGTTGGGTGGTTTCACAGAATTGCCCTTCGCCACCGAGGTCTCCGTATACTTCGTCTGTCGATATATTAATGAATCTTTTTATGCCGAAATGCCGGGCGGCATCAAGGAGCACGAGGGTTCCTTTGATATTGGTATCGAGAAAAGGAGAAGGGTCCGCGATGCTCCTGTCGACGTGGCTTTCAGCTGCCCAGTGTACGATGGTATCCGGTTTTCCGGATTCAAAGACGCGCTGTACAGCTTCCCGGTCAGCAATATCAATTCTGTGAAAAACGAAATTCTTTTCTGCCGCCCTTAAACGCTCAAGATCCCCGGCATAGCTCAGCTTGTCTATTACGGTCACTTCAAAATCCTGTTTTACTGCCTGCCTGACAAATTCACTCCCGATGAATCCCGCGCCCCCGGTGATGCAAAGTTTTTCCATCAGATTTCCCCTTTTTCGAACAGGTACTTTACATGACTTTCTATGCCGATTCTCCAGTCCGGTATCTGCACGTCCAATGCCCGGGAAAGCTTGATGTTCGACATTGCGGAGAAGTAGGGTCTCTTTGCCGGAGAGGGAAAAGCATCAGACCGGACGGGAAGGACCAGGTTGTCCATGCCGGTCTTTTCAAGGAAAAACCTCGCAACTTCGTACCGGCTTGCATATCCGCTGTTGGTAAGATGATAGACGCCTCTCAATCCTTTATTGATGGCAAACATCGTTAAATGGGCGATATCTCTCGTGCATGTCGGCACCGAAATCTGGTCACATACGACTTTCAGAAGTTTTTTCTGTTTTGCCCATTCCAGCAGTTTATAGAGGAAGTTCTGTTGCCCTGCCCCGAACACCCAACTGACTCTGAACAGCAGGAAGTTATCAGTTTCTTCCTTCAGGAACAGCTCTCCGGAAAGCTTGCTCTCTCCGTATTTGTTCAGCGGATTCGTTATGTCCTCCTCGCTGTAAAAGTCTTCCTTCGTTCCATCAAAGACATAATCACTGCTGAAATGAACGAGAAGGGAGTCCATTTTTTTGGATGCACGTGCAAGGTTCCTCACTCCCATGGCATTCACCCTGAAGGCGGATTCATATTCTTGCTCGGCCCGGTCGACGAGATTATATGCAGCACAGTTGAAAACAATATCCGGGGTGTGGGCGATAAACGCTTGTTCAACTTGGTCATCGTTTGATATGTCCAGCATTTCCCTGTCAAGAGCAGCAACCTCATGAGGATAATGCTCAAGCAACCGCTGAAATTCTCCTGCAAGTTGTCCATTGGCGCCTGTTAGAAGGATTTTCATATTACGCTGTATATGCGAAATTGTTGTCAGCTTCCCGCAAGAAGGGATGACGGTTGTCCTTTTCAGAGAGGACAGGCTCCTGCACCGGCCACTGTATCTGTATGTCAGGATCATTCCAGATAATCCCCCGGTCATTTTCCGCTGAATACTCTCTGGTGCATTTATAGATGACGTCGGCGATATCACTCAGCGCGAGGAACCCATGAGCGAACCCGGGAGGAATGTAGAACATCCGGGTGTTTTCTTCAGACAATTCGGTGCTTACCCAGCGCATATATGTCGGAGAACCTTTTCTGATGTCAACAGCCACATCGAAGATTTTCCCTTTGATGCACTGGACCAGTTTGCCCTGTGCATGCGGAGGTCTCTGATAATGGAGCCCACGTAGTACACCTCTCACAGAGCGGGAATAATTATCCTGTACAAAATGCTCATGGATCCCGTTCCGGAGAAAATCCGAGTGCTTGTACGTTTCCATGAAAAAACCCCGCCTGTCCTCAAATCTGCGGGGTTCGATGAGGATAATTTCAGGGATATCAAGGCGATGGAACATAAATGGCATAGGCTGTTATTTTCCTAACCGCAAGAGGTATTTCCCGTAATCATTGTGATTATAATTCTGTGCAAGCCGTGACAGCTGCTCTTTGTCAATATACCCCAGGTTATAGGATATTTCTTCTATGCAGGCTATTTTGAGCCCCTGCCTCTTTTCTATCGTTGCAATAAACTCTCCTGCTTCGAGAAGGCTTTCGTGGGTTCCGGTATCAAGCCAGGCATATCCGCGGCCCATCAACTCCACTCTCAGCTTTTTCATTTTCAAATATTCCCTGTTTACGTCGGTAATCTCAAGCTCGCCCCGCCTTGACGGTCTCATCTTTTTCGAAATCTCAACAACCGTCTGGTCATAAAAATAGAGGCCGGTAACTGCATACTTGGATTTTGGGGCTTTGGGCTTTTCTTCTATCGAAAGAACAGAGCCGTGTTCATCGAACTCAACGACGCCATACCGTTCGGGGTCATTGACATAATACCCGAATATTGCGGCACCACCGTTCTGTCTGACATCGTTCTCGGCTTTATTCAGCAGAGTTGTCAGTCCATGACCATAAAAAATATTATCTCCGAGTACAAGGCAGACATGATCGTGCCCGATAAATTTTTCACCAAGAAGAAATGCCTCGGCAATGCCGCCTGGACGCTGCTGCTCCCGGTATGAAAAATTGATTCCCAATGAAGTGCCGTCACCAAATATATTGATAAACCGTGGCAGGTCCTGGGGCGTGGAGATGATGAGGATGTCGCGTATCCCGGCGAGCATGAGGACGGACAGTGGATAATAGATCATTGGTTTGTCGTAAATAGGCAACAGCTGTTTGCAGACCCCGAGCGTTACCGGATAGAGCCTTTTCCCACTGCCTCCTGCGAGAATAATGCCCTTCATTGTTTGACGATTTTCCTTGCGGTTCACGACCGCTGATTAAACGCCTCAGGTGCCGCCGCACCCAATGGTTACTTTGTCTCCTTCAAGAATTA
>Ga0111182_1047_pt1 | contig 9056 bp, 7 predicted proteins | sample DeeMarSWOR324_28_FD_80239 | JGI IMG/M metagenome (GOLD analysis project Ga0111182, IMG submission 80239) | Nitrospira bacterium SM23_35 | reverse complement strand
GAACTGGGATTATGATGACACCTGAACAGAAGATAAAAGCATTAGGGATAGTACTGCCCGAAGTTCCACAACCATTAGGCTCATATCTTCCGGTTACTAAGACAGGGAATCTCATTTTTCTCAGCGGGATATTACCCCTTGTGAACGGAAAACTTCCCAGACAGGGAAGACTGGGGGAACAGATAACGTTGGACCAAGCGAGGGAAGATGCCAGACGTGCTGTCATGAATGCACTTGCAGCCTTGCGGTCATGTACCGGCTCCCTTAATACCGTGAAACGCTGCGTCAAAATCACCGGCTATATTGCTTCGTCTCCTGATTTCACAGAACAGCCGAAGGTGCTCAATGCCGCCTCTGATCTGCTCTATGAAATCTTCGGTGAAGCAGGAAAGCATGCGCGGGCCGCAGTCGGGGTAGCTGTTCTCCCGCTGAACGCGCCCCTCGAAATAGAATTCATCTTCGAAGTTTCGTAAGATATTGTAGAGGTTCACCCGCCTATTCTTGACATCGGCCTTCTCTGCCTATTTCGAACCGCTTTCATTGAAAAACAATCCGATGCCGGAAACACACTTTCCATTTTCATGGAATGGCCTTCTGGTTTCGTTGCTATCGACAATTCAATAAGCCGTCTGATTTCTGTGTCAGGCCCATTGTTGCGAAGAGCAGGCTTTAAATCAATCTCTGTTTCAGAAAAAAGACATGGCCTCAATTTGCCGTCCGCAGTCAATCGAAGACGGTTGCACTCCCGACAGAAATGATTGCTGATTGGGCTGATAAAACCGACCACACCGGCAGCACCCTCAAATCTGAAGTACCGTGCAGGACCCGACTTCTTCATCTTTGCAGGAACAAGAGTGCCTATCTGTTCGACATGAGATTTCATCTCTTCTGTTGAGATGAATCGTTCCCGATTCCACATATCCTCAGGTACGAAAGGCATGAACTCAATAAACCGTACCTGGTAATCAGACTGTAATGTCAATTTTGCAAATTCCCCTATCTCGTCGTCGTTCAGACCACGGATAGGCACAACGTTTATTTTTATTGGTGCAAGTCCGGCCTTCTCCGAGGCTTCGATACCCCTTAGTACAGCATCGAGAACCCCACCCCTCGTAATGTCTCTGAATCTGTCAGCTTTGAGGGAATCAAGACTGACATTTACTCTGTCAAGGCCTGCATCTGCCAGTTCTTCAGCATAGTGAGAGAGAAGGATACCGTTTGTTGTCATGCTCAGTTCATCTATGCCTTCAATGTTCCTTATCAACGCAATAAGACGAACAATATTTTTCCTCACCAGAGGTTCTCCCCCTGTCAAGCGTACCTTTCTTACGCCTGTTCGAACAGCAATCCGTAAAATCCTCGCTATCTCTTCATACCGGAGGATATCTTTATGTGCAATGGGCTTCATACCTCCGGGCGGCATACAGTAGACGCATCGCAGGTTACATCTGTCCGTAACCGATATCCGCATGTAATTTATTGTACGATCAAAATTATCTTTCAGCATGTGTCCTCTACTTAAAAAACAAATATCACCGCTCGGTTATAATACGAATATAATAGCCTATATTATCAGGAAAAATTACTCGATGCATATGACGGCCGATTACCTATCTGAATCATATAACTTCCGTGATCCGCTTATATATGAGCAGGTTGTTCTCTCTCTGGAGAAGATCTTCTCCGTTCACCACCAAGAATTAACAAAAATCACCTGGTTTGCCCAAAAAATACAGGAAGGCTTTCAGAGAATAGACACTTTCATCCGGCAGGCAAACCAGAACGTTTGCCCCCTCTGCAAAGATGTCTGCTGCATCAGGAAACATGGTCATTATACGTATGAAGATCTTGTTTATCTCTCCGCCCTTGGTCTGAGAGCTCCCCATCTGATTGTTGGGGGGAATGACAGGGACCCTTGTCCATACCTTCTTGAAACCGGCTGTTCCATAGAGCGCTCACGGAGACCTTCTCACTGCAACTGGTATTTCTGCGATTCCCTGCTCGATTATATCGAACCGCAGTCGACATACCGGGAGTTTGACGATTCTCTCCGGGACGTAGCCGAACTCTGGATCGGCATGGTGGAGGAGTTCAGGAAGTTTTCTGCACCGCTTAGTGTACAATGTAATCATGCCAAAACCGATCGTTGTCATTGTAGGCAGGCCGAATGTCGGCAAATCGACCCTTTTTAATCGCATAACACAATCATATACTGCCATCATCGAAAACATTCCCGGCGTTACAAGAGACCGCAACTATCTCGACGCTGAATGGGATGGCAAGCATTTCATTGTCGTCGACACGGGTGGATTGTATCCTGAGCCGTTGGATGACATATTTCTCCAGATCAGAGAACAGGCCCTTTTTGCCATAGACGAGGCTGACGTTATCATTCATCTGCTCGATGGGAAGGATGGCCTCGTTCCACCCGATATAGAGATTGCCCTTTTACTCAGGGCATCAGGGAAACAAGTCCTCTGGACGGTCAATAAAATTGACGGTCCGACACGTCACGAAAGACTCTACGATTTTTATCCGTTAGGCACGGATGACCTCTGGCCGGTTTCTGCTGCAACAGGATACGGATATGATGATCTGATGGACAAGCTTGTCTCTCTCCTGCCACCGCATACCGGCGAAAAGCTTGATTATCCCAATATTGCAGTTGTCGGGCGACCAAATGTGGGAAAATCAACCCTCGTCAATACCCTCCTCAGCAAAAAACGGATGATCGTAAGCCCTGCTCCCGGGACCACGAGGGATTCCATAGACAGCATCTGTACATATTATGGCAATAAATACCTGTTTATCGACACCGCCGGCATCAGAAAAAAGGATATGTCCGGATATTCGCTCGAACGGTTTTCCGCGGTCCGGGCCGTAAAAAGCATCCTCAGATGCGATGTCGCGTTGATTGTCCTCAGTGCCACTGACGGCATTGTCGACCAGGACCAAAAAATCGCGGGTATTGTGGACAGTTATGGCAAGGGCGGTGTTTTTCTCCTGAACAAATGGGACCTCCTTGAGAAATCTGAAGATACATATAAAGCCCTGCTGAGGGAAGTAGGCAGGAAGATGTGGTTTATGCAGTATGCACCCATTCTGACCGTTTCAGCCCTCGAGAAAAAGCGCGTTACAAAGGTATTTCCGTTAATCGATGAAATCATCAGGGAAAGGAATAAGAGGATACCTACGGCAGCGTTGAACCGTTGCTTCAGCGAAATGCAGTCAACGATGACACTGTCTTCATACAAAGGAAAGTCAGTCAGGCTGAACTACATAACGCAGGTGCGGACGGAACCCCCTTCTTTTACCGTCTTCGTGAATTATCCTGCAGCGATAAAGGACGCCCACATACGGCATATAGAAAAAGTCTTAAGAAACAAATTCTTATTTCACGGAACGCCGATACGGATTTATGTAAAGGCAAAATCACGCAGAAGATGAGATATGTTTATGTTCTTACCAGGAGTTTTATAGATTTCTTTAAAGACGGTGGCCCGATGCTCGCGGGCGCAATTTCATATTTTACCATGATGGCAATCGTACCTCTGTGCCTCTTTCTGGTCACCGTTTTCGGCTATTTTCTTGGCCATTACTATGGATTCTATGAATTCTTTTCCACGAGACTGATCAATTTTTTCCCGTCGATAACCAAAGGCATCACGGAAGAATTGAGCAAATTGATATCCTTTCACGGGATCGGCGCCTTGAGCCTTTTACTCTATGGAGTGCTCTCTTTTCAGGTCTTCGCATCCATAGAAAATGCATTGCATGTTATTTTTGAAGTGAAAACCAAGAGATCGTTTTTCTGGTCTGTTATCCTCTCACTGATAATCATCACCTTTATCATGATAATGCTCTTCATTTCATTTGTTGCAACGTCGCTCATTCCGCTTCTCAAAGCCGTGAGGCAGATCTTTCCGGAATTGCGGATAGGAGTCATAACTGCAGTGATGATAAGCTACATCGTACCGTTCCTGATGGTCTTTTTTACGATTACCATCATGTACATCTTCTTCCCGAAAACAAAAGTCAGGGCATCCTGTGCATTCATCGGTGCATTCTTTGCGACGGTATTCCTTGAAGCTGCAAAGCATATTTTTACCTGGTATGCCGGAACTGTTGTCCAGTTCGGCACTATTTACGGACCCCTGACAGCCTTCGTAGTATTTCTCCTTTGGGTATTCTATTCTTCCTGCATTTTTCTCATCGGCGCCGAACTGGTTCACAATCTGATGATATCCAGGAAGAAGTGGTGATGAACAAAACTCTCACAATGCCCCTTCCCCACGCTCTCCCGTCCGTATCCTCACAACATCATTCAGGTCATACATGAAAATTTTACCGTCACCAATCTCCCCGGTACAGGCAGATTCCTGTACGCATTTGACAACCTCCTCAAGCTTTCCGTCAGGAACAGCAATCTCAAGCTTCAATTTTGGGATAAACCTGACTTCATAACTGGAACCTCTGTAGATTTCGACGTGTCCTTTCTGCCTGCCGAATCCCTTTACTTCGGTAACGGTCATTCCCTGAATACCGATCTTCGAAACTGCTTCTTTCACGTCATCCAGTTTGAAATGCTTAATGACAGCCACCACCATTTTCATGCTCTCCTCCGAATTCAAAAGATTTTCAATGCATGTATCCTGCGTTCAGGGTGATCAATCCCGTCTGGTATACTATCAAAATATTCGATGAACATGCTCAATCTGATAAAAGACGCAGCGTCCATAACCCCTGACCCCGAGAGGGCACACAAGAACCTTGGACAGCTGTTCCGCAAGGATCCCGAATTCATTGAAGAACACGCTCAGTGGATCGAACGTATTGCAGGATTATTTGCCTATAGCCAGTTTCTCTCGGACTACTGCATACGGAATCCAATGCAGCTGTCACAAGCCCTCAGGGTTCTTCACCTGCCTGTCCGGAAACCGCATATTCTTTCCCACGCCAATGAGATCCATGCGTCATTCAGCGACGATGACCAGAATCGCCTTTACAAACAACATGCCATGAAACTTCTCCGCGACTTCAAAAAATCCTATCTTCTCATCATAACTCTCAGAGATATTTCCGGGACGACAGTTCTGCAGGAGTGCATGTCTGAATTGAGTATCCTCTCCGAAGCTCTCATTGAACATGCGCTTGAGATGTCGTTCACGCTCATGAGGAGGAAGTTCGGTTTAATCAGACACAATGCATTCTCTGTCATCGGTATGGGAAAACTGGGCAGTGGAGAGCTCAACTACAGTTCCGATATAGACCTCATCACGGTATATCTCAACAGTGACGGTATTTCTACAGGGATCCTGAACCCCTTCGGCATACGCCACAACAAAATTTCTTCTCACGAGTATTACTGCATGCTGACCGAAACCCTCTCGGGAATGATGCATGCTTTGACTGAAGATGGAATCTGCTACAGGGTAGATTTGCGTTTAAGGCCCAACGGCCAGATGGGAGCAATCTCCCTTGATCTTGACTCTTACCGAGCATACTACGAAGCATGGGGAAAAACATGGGAGCGCCTTGCCCTGATCCGGGCAAAACCCGTGGCAGGAGACACAGGCCTCGGTGAATCATTCATGCGCACCATAGAACCCTTTGCCTGGAAGAGATCATTTGACTACAACGATATGGAGGAAATCAAAGAACTTAAGAAAAAAATTGATACCATCTTTGATATCAATGATGTAAAACGAGGATATGGTGGCATCAGGGAGATCGAGTTTTTTGTTCATACCTTTCAGCTCCTGTACGGCGGTGAGAGAAGAAATCTCAGGACGGGATTCCTCGTGAACGTCATTGCTGAACTCGGGAAAGAAGGACTTCTGTCCGCAGAGGATGTGAAGGGCCTGTCAGAAAGTTACCTCCTTTTGAGAAGGATTGAACACATACTCCAGATGAAGGATGACCTCCAGATATACGCACTGCCCACTGATCCGGATGAACTGAAAATACTTTCAAAAAAAATGCATTATGCGCACGAAGAAGATTTCCTGACGACGCTGAAAATCATACGGTTTAAGGTTAGAGATATGTACAATACGCTGCTCGGCGGAACGGATACAACCCGTGAGATTCTGCTGTCGGTTATTGATGAACTCCCTGATACCGCAATCCTGGAGTACCTTCGCTTCAAGGGATTCACCAATCCTCCTTCAGCACTGAAAAATATTCGCACACTCAGTGAACAGATAGCGACAGGCAAAACCCTGCGGGAGAGATCCCTTCTCAGAAAGGCAATTCCCGCCTTCCTCGAAAAGATCGTGGCCTCGGTAGGCAAAGACAGGGCTCTGGGCATTCTGGTATCCTTCATCAGCAGGATCGGTCATCATGAGGCGTATCTTGACCTCCTGCTTCAAAGGGAAGATACCCGTGAAATCATAGCGGATATCTTCTCCACAAGCACATACCTTTCCCGGATGCTCCTGAGTACCGATAACCTTGAAGGTATTTTCGAGTATCCCGCCATACGGAGAAACCTGCGGTCGTTGAAGGATACCCTTGATGCAGCGCTGTCCTGGACGCCTGAACCGCTCACTGCAATCAGGGAGTTTAAGGCTATTGAGGAACTGAAATACAGCATGCTGTTTCTGAAAGGCTTATTCGACAGTTACACGTTCAATCATCGGTTGAGCATGCTTGCAGATGTTGTCATCAGGGCAATCGTCACCTATTTCGGCGCTGAGAAAGGATTTGCCGTCATAGGGGTCGGCGGCTATGGTGCGAGGGACCTGAACATAGGCTCCGACCTCGACCTCCTTTTCATCGGCGGTAGAAAAGACACATTAGAAACGGGTGGGAAACTCTCTCCCTCAGGGAGCGTTGCCGAAGAGCTGATCAGATTTCTTTCGGGGTATACTGCAAAAGGTTTTGCGTACCGGATCGATATGCGGCTGAGGCCGGACGGCTCGCGCGGGATCCTGGTACACGATATGGATGGATATGAAACATACTATTTTTCGGCCGCTCATCCGTGGGAAATACAGTCACTGCTCAGGGCACGTCCTGTTGCCGGAGATATGAATCTCCTCAGATCATTTCTGAGCCTCAGAAAGCAGGTCATCCTTCAGAGAGGACGGGAAATACATGGTTCCCTCGTGCAGGAAATGAGAGCGAGAATCATTTCTGACATATCGAAAGAATCATTGGGATACGATATAAAGAACGGTCCGGGTGGAATGAAAGAAATAGAGTTCCTTGTGCAGTACCTCCAGCTGAAGCATGCTGCGGGCAGACCTGACCTGATCGTCCATGACATGGTGAATGCCTTTCAAAGACTGGCAAAATATGCTATCCTTGACAGGAAAACCGAAGAATTTCTTTTGCAATCACATCGTTTCCTGAAAGCAATAGACACCCTCTTGAGACTCAATGAAGAGGAAGTGGTAAAGGCTGATTCTGAACTGCTCCGGGTAATGAGCGGGTTTCTTCAGGTAAAATCAACCGATCTCCTCCTGAAAAGGATAGAGGAAACCAGACAGAAGGTATATCGCATAGCACATGCCCTTTACCAAGAAAAAGAATAAATACCATGGCAGTCTTGATTCTTAAAAACATAGAGACTGAAGGTCCGGGGACAATAGAGCAGTTCCTCCTGACAGCAGATATCCCGTTTGATATTATTGAACTGGGGCTGGGTCATATCCCTCCTTCACTGGAACCGTACAATGCCCTCGTCATACTGGGGGGGCCAATGGGAGTATATGACATGGAAGCATACCCCCATATTATGGCTGCATCGCGCATCATCAGGGAAGCAATCAACAGAGACTTAAAGATTCTGGGAATATGTCTCGGTGCTCAGCTGCTCGCGCATTGTCTGGGCGCTGAAGTGTATCCCGGGCAGGAAAAAGAAATCGGATGGCATCACATTGAACTGACAGGAGAAGGATTAAAAGATCCATTGATGAGAAAACTTGCTGTTCATCCGGATGTCGGAGATTTCTGGAGGAGATTCAGAGTATTCCACTGGCATAGCGATACGTTCTCCCTTCCACCGGGGTCTGCATTGCTCGCCAGTTCTGCGCGCTACAAAAATCAGGCGTTCAGATCAGGGGATAAGATTTACGGGTTTCAGTTTCATGTAGAGGTCACACAAGACATGATCATGCAATGGTTTGAGGGAATGCCTGATCTGGACAGGATGATTGAGGAAACCGTAAACATTAAGCATGAATATACAGGCAGGGCAACGAATTTTTATAAAATATTTTTCCGGAAAGGATAACGGAGAGAAATCAAGGAGGTCAGTATGGCAAAAGCAACGATCAAGACCGTTACAACAAAGGCACGGGACAAGAAAGATGTGATGGAACTGGTCAGGAAGCACAATGTGAAGTTCATCCGGCTCTGGTTCACAGACATCCACGGACAGCTCAAGAGTTTCGCGGTTCCGGTGGATGAACTGGAATTTGCCTTCAATGAAGGAATGGGCTTCGACGGTTCCTCTATCAAGGGGTTTGCACGGATCGATGAAAGCGATATGATTGCGCGTCCCGATCCAACCACCTTTGTCATTCTTCCATGGCGTCCGAAGGAGCGTGCCGTGGCAAGGATGTTCTGCGACATCTATGAACCGGACGGTTCGCCATATAAAGGAGACCCCCGGTATGTTCTCAAAGTGAATCTCGAAAAGGCAAAACAGAAAGGTTTTACTTTTTATGTCGGACCGGAGCTCGAATACTTTTATTTCAAATCCGACAAAAACACAGAAACACTCGATGAAGGAGGTTACTTTGACTATCCACTCGACGCTGCCGAGGATCTCCGGCGGGATACGATTCTTGCCCTCGAAACCATGGGCATTCAGGTTGAATACTCGCATCATGAAGTTGCACATTCACAGCATGAGATAGATCTGCGATACGCAGATGCCCTCACCATGGCAGACATCGTAATAACACACCGGATCATCGTTAAGGAGATAGCGAAACAGTATAATGTCTATGCTACCTTTATGCCCAAGCCTATCTATGGACAGAACTGCAGTGGCATGCATACGCATCAGTCCCTTTTCAAAGGTACAAAGAATGCATTCTTCGATG
>Ga0111182_1046_pt1 | contig 9059 bp, 8 predicted proteins | sample DeeMarSWOR324_28_FD_80239 | JGI IMG/M metagenome (GOLD analysis project Ga0111182, IMG submission 80239) | Nitrospira bacterium SM23_35 | reverse complement strand
GCCCCTCCCACGGGGAGACGGATATGAATTCCAGGACAAGATTGTGGGGGGCGTTATACCGCAGCAGTACAGACCTGCAGTTGAAAAGGGGGTAGCAGAAACCATGAAGGAAGGCATTATTGCAGGCTATCCGTTAGTCGATGTTAAGGTTACCCTGTATGACGGTTCATACCATTCGGTGGATTCCTCTGAAATGGCTTTCAAAATAGCGGGCTCAATGGCCTTGCGGAAAGCTGTTCAGGACGGAAAGCCTGTTCTGCTCGAGCCGATTATGAAGGTCGAGGTCATAACCCCTGATGATACCCTCGGTGCGGTTATCGGAGACCTCAATTCCAAGCGCGGAAGGGTCCAGGGAGTCGAACCACAGGCCGGCGGAAACCAGAAGATTAATGCCCAGGTCCCTATGTCTGAAATGCTCACGTACGCCAATCAATTGACAAGCCTGACATCGGGCAGGGGACTGTATTCCATGGAATCATCCCACTATGAAGAACTGCCCAGTCATCTCGCGCAGAAGATAATCGCCGAGCGGGAGGCGCAAAAGAAAGAAAAAGCAGAATAAAAATTGACCGTTACCACCAATGGCAGAGGACTATAAGGCTACCCTGAATCTACCACAGACGGATTTCCCCATGAAGGCGAATCTCACCCGGAAGGAGCCTTTCATTCTCGGGTTCTGGGAAGAGAAGGAAACATACGGCAGGATGCATGAAAACAATAAGAACGCTGCGCCGTATATCCTGCATGACGGCCCTCCATATGCAAACGGCCACATTCATATCGGACATGCTTTAAACAAAATACTGAAAGATATCATCGTTAAATATAAATCGATGAGAGGCTTTTATGCCCCTTATGTTCCCGGGTGGGATTGCCACGGACTGCCGATTGAACTCCAGGTTGACAGGAATCTTGGGGACAGGAAAAACACCGTCGGCATCCTTGAGAAAAGAGAGCTCTGCAAGGCATATGCAGCAGAGTTCGTTGCAATCCAGCGGGATGAATTCATTCGACTGGGAGTGTTTGGGGACTGGCAAACTCCTTACCTTACAATGTCTCATTCCTACGAGGCGACGATTGTAAGGGAATTCTGCAAATTTGTAGAATCGGGAAGCGTCTATAAAGGAAAAAAACCGGTTCACTGGTGCCCTTCCTGTGTCACAGCCCTTGCCGAGGCAGAAGTAGAATACGGGAACAAGGAATCGCCCTCAATTTTTGTGAAATTTGCACTTGATGAGGCGGATATCCAGAAAAGCTTTCCTGCACTCTCCGGGAGAAAATTGTTTGCACTTATATGGACCACCACTCCGTGGACCCTCCCTGCAAATCTCGCCCTTGCCTTCCATCCGGATTTTACCTATATAGCTCTCGAACAGGATAGCGAAATCTATCTCATCGCTGAAGGCAGAAGAGAAGCCGTCAGGGAGAAGACCGGCATCGATGGGAAAGTCCTTCTGCGGATTTCGGGGAAGGAAATGGAAGGCATACAAATGCTCCATCCTTTTATCCAGAGAAAATCAGTCGGAGTTTTAGGGGAATTTGTATCTCTCGAAGAAGGAACAGGCATTGTTCATATCGCTCCGGGACACGGAGAAGACGATTACGAAACCGGTTTGCGATACGGACTTGATATCTATGCGCCGGTCGACAAACATGGGAATTTCCGTTTTTCTGAATCTGAGCAGATTACGTCCCTGCAGGGGAAATTCGTATTCAAGGCAAATGCAGATATCATCGAAATATTGAAAAATCGTCATGCACTCTTGAAAGAAGACCGGGTAACACATGCATACCCGCATTGCTGGCGGTGCAAAAAACCTGTCATTTTCCGTGCCACTGAACAATGGTTCATATCCATGGATAAAAATGACCTGAGAGGAAAGGCATTGTCTGAAATCGCTGGTGTCACCTGGGTTCCCGGATGGGGGAAAGAGAGAATTGACGGGATGGTAACGAACAGGCCTGACTGGTGCATATCGAGGCAAAGGGCATGGGGGGTACCGATCAGCATCCTGAGATGCGAGAAGTGCAAAGCGTTCGTCACGGATCCATCAATCTTTGCAAAGATCATCAGCCTGGTGGAAGAACAGGGTGCGGATGTTTGGTTCATGCAGAGACCGGAAGATTTTTTGCCGGCTGGGTATGCATGCAAAACATGCGGACATACTGCATTTTCGAAAGAAATGGACATACTCGATGTATGGTTCGACTCGGGTGTCAGTCATGCGGCGGTCATGGAAGCCGACGACAGGTTATCCTGGCCGGCTGACATGTACCTCGAGGGCAGTGATCAGCACCGGGGTTGGTTCCAGAGCTCGCTCCTCGCATCAGTAGGAACAAGGGGGAAAGCGCCCTACAGGACAGTCCTTACCCATGGGTTTACCGTTGATGGACAGGGAAAAAAGATGTCGAAATCCCTCGGGAATGTTGTAGCACCCCAGGAGGTTATCAAGAGCAATGGAGCGGAAATACTGAGGCTGTGGGTTTCTGCAGAAGATTACCGGGATGACATACGGATTTCAAGAGAAATTCTCGACAGACTCACTGAAGCATACAGAAAGATAAGAAATACCTGCAGGTTCCTGCTCGGAAATATTCATGATTTCGACGGCAATGATTACAGCGGTCATCTGCTGGAGATAGACAGGTGGGCGATGAGCAGGCTCCAGAGTTTTACCGCTAAGGTTGTCTCGGCATACGAGAATTTTGAATTCCATGAAGTATTTCATAGCATTTACAATTTCTGCGTCGTCGATATGAGTTCCTTCTACCTTGATGTGCTGAAAGATAGGCTCTATACGTTCAGGACAGATTCCCCTGAGAGGCGGGCAGCCCAGTGGGTTCTCGGCAGGATTCTCTCCTCAATGACAAGACTTATGGCGCCGGTGCTCTCCTTTACTGCCGAGGAAGTCTGGCAGAGCATGAGAGCAGGCAACCAGTTCAGAGTCCGGGGGAGCGGACAACCTGAAGAATCGGTCTTTCTTGCGTCATTTCCGGCACCTGATGCAGCCTTTTGGAACAGGGAACTTGAGAAAAAATGGGATGACCTGTTTGTTTTGCGCAATGAAGTCAACAAGGCTCTCGAAATAAAGAGGTCGGAAAGATTCCTCGGAAACTCTCTTGAGGCAACCGTTATCCTGCAGCTTCCTGAAAAATATAAAGATCTTCTTGCCGGGAGCAGTGACTTCCTGCCGGCGTTCTTCATTGTATCCGCCGTTGAACTCACTGATGAGAGCATGGAGGATTCTCACCGGAGCGATGAAATAGAGGGGCTCGAAATAAGAATCGAGCGTGCTTCGGGCCTGAAGTGCCAGAGGTGCTGGAACTGGAGCCAAACCGTCGGAACGTTCACAGATAAACCCGATATCTGCGAACGGTGCTATAACGTAGTTGTTCATAAAAAATAGAGAAACCAAAAAAGTGCAGACATTGCTCGAATCCTCGACCCCTTGAATCCTTTATGAAACACGTTCTCTCCATCGTGATCATTGTGATCCTGGTTGTCGCACTGGATCAGGCAATCAAATACCTGATCATGACAAACCTCTCAGTATATGATTCAAGAGAAATATTCCCTTTCCTCCATATTGTTCACGTAAGGAATACCGGTGCTGCATTCGGGATGTTCAAGACCCTTGGAAGCACATTCTTCATCATCTTATCCGTCTTCGCAATCATTTTTATCATACATCTTCTTGCGAAGAGAACCTATAACGCTTTCGGCCTCGCGCTTATTCTGGGTGGGGCACTGGGAAATCTGATCGACCGGATATTCTATGGGAAGGTTGTAGACTTTATCGATCTTTCTATAGGGTCCTACCACTGGCCTGCATTCAATGTCGCGGACTCTTCCCTCACCATCGGAATAGCAGTAATTTTGCTAACGTATTTATTCAAGAAATAACAAGCAACCAAACCGCAAAGAACCTGCCTTATTCACAAATTGCATATCCCCTGATCTTTTCAAGCCTTTTTCCGCGTATACCGAGAAAGTCAATGCTGCTGATTTTTCTTTCCCTTCGTATGGTTAAAATCCTTGCGACCGTCTCCGGTCCAATCCCCGGGACTCTCAACAAAGCCTCCCTGTCTGATGTATTGATGTGCACAGGGAAAAATTCTGGATGACTGTCTGCCCATATCTCCTTGGGGTCTTTGTCCATTCTCAGATTGCCGTTCGCACCGAGCATGAAGTCTTCCTGCCTGAACCCATATTTCCTGATAAGAAAATCGGCCTGATACAACCGGTGTTCTCTCATGAATAATGCACCGGGATCTTCGAGAAAGTTTCTCTCTCCCGGGATACCGGCATGGCCGAGCCCCTTCTGATAGGCCGAGAAATACACCCTTTTAAAATTCAAACGTTTATAGAGGCTGAACATGTAGTGAATAATCTCAGCGTCAGTCTCGTCTGATGCACCAACGATAAACTGGGTGGTACATTTAACCCGCGAAAAATTCTCCCCCGATCCCGTAAGTTTACTCATCAATTTCAGGGGACGAATGATATCCCTGTTGTAGTCTTTCTTTCTCGACAGAGCACTGAAATGTTTTTGCCCGGGGGTTTCGATGTTCAGCGATACAGCAGTCGCCAGTGAGATAGCATCTTCAATCGCCGCGTCAGATGCTCCGGGTATGATCTTCAGATGGATATATCCGCTGAAATGATGATGATACCGGAGCAGCCGCGCCACGGTATTGATTTTATCCATGGTATAGTCAGCATTATTGATAACCGCTGAACTCAGGAACAGCCCAAAGACTTTTTTATTCTGATAATATTGCATAAAGGTACGCGCGACTTCGTCTGGTCGGAGTGAACACCGCCGTACGTTGCTTTCCGAACGGAGAGGGCAGTACATGCAATCATTTGCACAGGCATTGGAGAGAAGGGTTTTGAAAAGGACGGTACTGCCGCCCTGCGGAAGCACAACAGGATAGAGCCATTTGCCGTCCGGACCCCGTTTCCTGTGTTCATCACGCGCTGTTCCGCACGCACACGCAAGATCGTATCGTGAATCCTCAGAAAGAATTTTTAACTTATCGATTGTATCCAAGGATGACCTTTTTGGGATTATATCATGGTCGTCTATGCTGAACCACAAAAATACACTGAAAAGTGCAAATGTTGTAAGAAAAATTATTTTTCGATACCGAAGTGTGCTTTTCACTGATGGTTCAACGAATATTTTTATCCGGAAAACGATAAAGGATCATTAAATCAATCATCACGTTGAAGAATTTTTCGAGCGATGTCTTCACTTTTCGCGTAATGAGAAGGATGGTATTTTGCCTGTGCTATTATAGAGAATGCATCCTGTGCTGATTCGAATCGGTCCTCTGACGATTCATACCTACGGATTTCTGATTGCCATCGGGTTCCTTGTTGCCCTCTGGCTTGCAGCTATTCAGGCAAAGAAAGAAGGTTTTCCTGCAGGCAAAATAATGGACCTCGGGTTTTATATTCTCCTCGCGGCTATTGTCGGCTCAAGGCTTTTTTTCGTTCTCATCAATGCAGGGCATTACATCAATCGTCCTCTGGATGTTTTCAAGATCTGGGAGGGAGGCCTCGTCTTCTACGGAGGAGTTTTGCTTGCAGTTCCCGTTGCCGTCTGGCATATAAAGAGAAACGGAATGGATCTGTGGAGCACAGCAGACATCTTGGCCCCGTCGATTGCCATCGGGCATGCTTTTGGCAGACTTGGGTGCCTGGCAGCAGGCTGCTGCCACGGAAGGCCCGCTGAAGACCTACCCTGGGGAATAATCTTCACAGATCCGGAATCTCTGGCCCCGACAAATGTGCTCCTGCATCCGACACAGCTCTATGAGTCCGCAGGAGAATTGCTTATCTTTCTTGCTCTCATTCTGACGAGAACCCGTAAATCATTCGATGGACAGCTTTTCATGATGTACCTGATCCTATACGCAGTCCTGAGGTTTCTTGTCGAGTTCTTCCGGGGTGATATAGGGCGGGGATTCATCATGGAGAACATGTCGGTATCCCAGGGGATTAGTATCCTGATCTTTATCACCGGCATCCTTGGAATTCTGATTTTAAAGAAAAGAAAGCCCGTTCACTGATTACAGCGGCATATAGGCAACCGGGTTCAGGTCAAGTTTGGCGAGATCTCCTGCCTTGAAATGATGATATCCTGCAGCTGCGATCATGGCAGCATTGTCTGTGCATAGAAAGAGAGGAGGCATAAATAATTCTGCCTCCTTATCCCCTGCCATCTCCTCCATCCTCTTCCTCAATGCACTGTTTGCAGCAACACCTCCTGACAGGATAACCCGCCTGATCCCCTCTTTCCTGATTGCCCATTCTGTCTTTTTAACCAGCACGTCAACGACAGCAGCCTGAAAGGAGGCTGCAATGTCGTTGATGAGGTCAGAGATTTCACCCTCTCCCTTGCCCTCTTCCCTCAAGGGCGAGGGACAGTTTGAATAGCTGCTTTTTGATTTCACAAAATTCAGTACGGCGGTTTTCAATCCGCTGAAGCTGAAATCAAGTGACTCGGGCAGATATGCCCTTGGAAAGGCTATCGCATCAGCAGTACCATTACGGGCAAGAGTATCGATAACAGGGCCGCCGGGGTATCCAAGTCCGAGTAGCTTGGAAACCTTGTCATATGCCTCTCCCGCAGCATCATCCCTCGTCCTTCCAAGCTCGACGTATTTCCCAAATCCATCAACCCTGTACAGGCAGGTGTGTCCACCGGAGACAATCAATGCGATAAAAGGATAATCAAGCGTTGCGTTCTCAAGAAATGCAGAGAAGATATGTCCCTCAAGATGATTGACCGCAACAAGGGGAATTTGTTTCGCGTAGCAGAAAGCCTTCGCAAAAGAACATCCTATCAGCAGCGAACCGATCAGGCCCGGGCCGTGACAGACTGCAATACAGGCTAAATCCTTGTACGAAATACGGGCGGTTTTCAATGCTTCGTCAACAACCGGCCATATCATCTCTATATGGCGGCGGGATGCAAGCTCCGGAACGATTCCCCCGTATTGTTTATGGATATCCGTCTGGTTCGAAATAATGTTAGAGATGATATTTGTACCGGATTCGACAACAGATGCCGATGTGTCATCGCAGGATGTATCGATACCGAGGATCAGCACAGGGGGCATTACGGATTCTGTCTGAAGATGGTTACATCCTTCGGCAAAGCAGGATCAAAGAATGCATCCTCCAGCCCTGTATTGATTTTGACGTCCACAAGATCCATCACGATTCTGTTCGAATACGAATCGATGACAGTAAATGACCTGATCGGAAATACACCATCTGAGAGTTCTATTTCGACAGAGAGGACCCCACCCATCGATTTCTTTGGTTTGAGATATAGTTTCCCCTCCTTATCTGAAACGGTAAACTCATCCTGAATCCTGCCAAATCCTCCCAGAAGGGCTATGGGGGCCTGACCATAGGTCTCTCTGTCAAACCGTCCCTTGAATGCCTGTTTTTCCTTTTTCTGGTAGATGGTAATCTCGTCATTGTTGATCACGACATCCTGTGGATTATCTCCTTCATAGCTCCACATCATCTTCATTGGTCTCTTGATATAAAAATACCCCTTGTATTTCTCTGTCTTGTTCAGATCCTTTATAAAGCTCTTCTGCATAAAACTCCCCTTGATATCCCTGATATTCTCGTATGCCTTCTGAATTCTGATGATCTCCTCATCAACAGAAACAGCGGAGGCAGGATACAAAAAGGGACCAAAAATAAAGAGGGCAAAAGACAGTATGAGAAAAAGAATTAAATTATTGTGTAATCGATTCATTGTGAAGACTCCTATATCAGTTAGTATGTTTAATTTTAGAATACCACACGGCAAAATTTCATCCAAAAACTAATATACATTTACAGGATTCATTTCTTGCTAAAATACTGCAGACTGTTTAAAGTTTTTCTATGAGTAATTCATGGCGTATTATCGACACAGGACCATGCACTGCATCCTTAAATATGGCCCTCGATGAGGCGATTGCCACGTCTGTCAGACAGGGGGTTTCGCCTCCGACGTTACGAATCTATGGCTGGCGTCAACATGCAGTGAGCATCGGCTATTTTCAGAGTTCAGAAGATCTCGATATCGGGTATTGCCGCAAAAATAGCATCCATATGGTGCGGAGACCAACCGGCGGACGTGCCGTCTTTCACAATGATGAACTCACCTACAGCTTCTCGGTGCAAACAAAAAACGGCATATTTTCCCGTGGACTATTCGACAGCTATAAAAAAATAAGCTCCGCATTGGCGCTGGCATTGTCAAAAGCAGGGCTCTCCCCTCAAAGCATGACACGGAAACCAGGCCTTAAATCAAAGGCTCAAAGCGCAAAATTTTCGAATCCTCTTTGTTTCCGGTCGGTTTCATTTGGAGAGATTTCCGTCGACAATATCAAAGTAATCGGCTCGGCACAGAAACGCTGGGCAGACGGATTACTCCAGCAGGGTTCTATCCCCTTTACCGTCGATGAAGACAGGGGCATGAAACTTTTTCAGCGCAACAATGTTCACTTCAGAAAAGCCCCTTTGATCGGACTGAGGCAGATAGCCCCGTCACTGTCGTATGATGCGTTGAAGAACACAATACGGACTGCTTTCGAAGAGACTTTTCAGATACAGCTCATCAGTTCCGTGCCTTCACAGGAGGAACTCTCACTTGCACATACCCTTGATGCACAGAAATATCTCGATGATGCCTGGACATTCAGGAAATAAAGCAAATACTTGTTTAAACGATGAAGGGGATAGCATTTGAGCGGATTTTTTTGATGATATTCGTTAATAATTCATTTAACAGTAAAGAGGCAAAAACCTCGGAGGTCGCGGTCCTGAAAATATTCGGGACCGGGACCGAGAATGAGCGAAAATACTATTCCCTTCATCGATTCTTTGGATCATGACCTTTAACCGCAGTGGTATAATCAATTCATGTACGTCTATGTAAATGGTGAGATTCTCCATGCAAAAGAGGCGGTAATCTCGGTCTTCGACCACGGTTTCCTGTACGGTGACGGCATATACGAGACATTACGGGTATATGACGGTG
>Ga0111182_1045_pt1 | contig 9069 bp, 8 predicted proteins | sample DeeMarSWOR324_28_FD_80239 | JGI IMG/M metagenome (GOLD analysis project Ga0111182, IMG submission 80239) | Nitrospira bacterium SM23_35 | reverse complement strand
AAGCTTTTTGTCTGGACCCCTGTGCTGGGGATATTCACCGTTATAGTCCTCACTATCGTTGACGGGATCATCGTTTATACGGCACGGAGCGTTTTTGGCACGATGCCCACAGGTATCGGCGCGGCGGCTTTCATCATCGCTATCCAATCCCTCTTCAATGCTCCGGTAGGAATATTTTTGAAAAAAAAGCAGGAGTAGGAACAGATAACGGCAAATGCTGCAAGAAAAATGTCCGCCTTTTTTCATAATGGAATGCATCGCTGATGAACACACAGGGTGAATCCGAGAAAATCTCTGTAATCAGTTACTTCGTGATCGCTGCGTTCCTTTTGCTGATCATGAGGCTCTGGCAGTTGCAGATCCTCCAGGGCGATGAATACAGAAAACTCTCAGAGGCCAACAGACTTCGGATTGTGAATATCCCGGCTCCGCGCGGCATAATCTTCGACAGAAATCATACCCCTCTTGTAAAGAATTCCGCATACTATTATGCCTCGGTAATACCCGGAGAATTTGACCAGACGAAAGTAAGCTCTCTTGCAAGCATTCTGGAGCTTCCTGCTGAAGAGATATATGCACGGATAAACATATCAGGGGCAAGTCCGATCGTTCCGGTGAGGCTGAAGCAAGGGCTATCTCTCGAGGAAATTGCTTATATCGAGGCGCGGAAATCTGATTTCCCCGGACTTATGATCGAAGCCGAGGTAAGCAGAGAATACCCTTACGGCGACCTCGGTTCCCACCTTATCGGGTATCTCGGTAAACCAGGTCCTACCCAGTTAGAGGACCCCGGTTTTCGGGACGTTCCTCCGGACATGTTTGTCGGCCAATGGGGGATCGAGAAACTCTTTGATCAGTCCCTGAGAGGCATTCCCGGAAAGCGGGTCATTGAAGTCAACGCCCTCGGCAGGCAGTTACGCATGTTGCAGGAGATACCTCCGTTAAAGGGGAATGACATAACAATCAGTATCGACCTGAATCTTCAGCAAGAAGCGGAAAAAGCGTTCGGAGACAGAGCCGGGGCCCTCGTTGCCATGAAACCCGATACCGGAGAGCTGCTGGGAATGATCAGCAAGCCTTCATTTGATCCTAACCTGTTTACGAGAGGAATGAGCCATGAACAATGGATGGCCATCACCGCAGACAGAAAAAATCCAATGCTGAACAGGGCGCTGCAGAGTCAGTATCCGCCGGGATCGACTTTCAAAATTGTGACTGCTCTCGCGGGGCTTGAGACGGGTGCAATCAATCCTGATATGAAAGTTGACTGCAGGGGTGGTATCAGGTTAGGCAACCGTCATTTTGGCTGCTGGCGACGGGAGGGGCATGGAGTGGTTTCCCTCCACAGGGCAATCGTTGAGTCATGTGACGTGTACTTTTATGAAGTCGGCAGACGCCTTGGCATAGACAGGATTTACGATTATGCGACCCGTCTCGGTTTGGGGAAAAAGACAGGAATTGAGCTCGGAGAAGAGCGTCAGGGACTGATCCCGAACACGGCATGGAAAAAAGAAACCAGAAAGCTCCCTTGGTTCCCCGGAGAAACGCTAAACGCAGCCATAGGCCAGGGATATGTCGCGGTAACACCGATACAGCTGGCATTTTTGACGGGTGCCGTTGCCAACAACGGAACACTTTATCACCCGGGCTTGATAAAAAATCAGGAACCGCTTGTCGCAGGAAAGCTGACGGCAAACACTGAAAATCTCGAGATCATCAAAAAAGGTCTTTTTGGGGTTGTCAATGAACATTCGGGAACAGGCTGGGCCGCAAAATCATCCCTTACCACCGTTTGCGGGAAGACAGGCACGGCCCAGGTCGTAGGTTACCGGAAAGGGATGTCGGCCCAGTCCGAGCGGTTCAGGGACCACGCGTGGTTTGTCGCATTTGCACCTGATGAAAACCCTGAAATCGCCCTTGCCGTCCTTGTTGAGCATGGCGGGCATGGTGGAGCCGCAGCTGCACCGATAGCAAAAATCGCGATTGAAGCATACATGAAGCCGAAGGAGTCCCTTGACCTTCAGTAGCAGCGCACTTATTATAGAAACATGGGTATTCTGCAATGCATAGGCAACACCCCTCTTGCCTGTATTGATTCAAATCCAAACCCGAAGGTACAAGTGTATGCAAAGCTCGAGGGCAACAATCCCGGAGGTTCTATCAAGGACAGGATCGCCCTTTTCATGATAGAGACTGCCGAGAGGGAAAACAGACTTACCCGGGACAAGATAATCCTTGAAGCCACTTCAGGGAATACCGGCATCGGCCTAGCGATGGTCGCTTCGGCAAAAAAATACCGGGTAAAGCTCACGATGCCGTCATGTGTCAGTATAGAGAGAAGAAGAATTCTTGAGGCATTCGGTGCAGAATTGATATTGAGCCCTTCTAACGAGGGCACAGACGGGGCCATCAGACTGGCACACAGGATTCTCTCAGAGGACCCCGAGAGATATTTCATGCCGAACCAGTTTGATAATAAAGCAAATGTTCTGGCTCACTACGAAACAACCGGTAGGGAAATCATCGAACAGACCAGGGGAAGAATCACCCACTTTGTCGCGGGGATGGGGACGACGGGAACCCTTATGGGAGTGGGCAAGAGACTGAAGGAGCTCAATAAAGAGATAAAGATCATAGGCGTTGAACCGGTGCATCATCACAGAATTCAGGGCCTGAAGAATATGTCCGAATCAATCAGGCCAAAGATTTTCGATGAGAGCAGACTTGATGAGAAACGTACCGTAAACGATGAGGAAGCCTTTGATACAACACGGATACTTGCAATTAAGGAGGGAATCTTTGTCGGCATGTCCAGCGGGGCAGCCATGCATATCGCGTTACAGAAATCGAGCGAGATCAGGGAAGGAGTCATCGTCGTCATCCTGCCGGACAGGGGAGACCGTTATCTCTCCACCTCTCTGTTTACCTCTGTCTGCGCAAAGTGCCCGCCATAACATCCTATGCTCCGCATAGACCGCAGGCTTCTCCAAAATTTTGACTGGATTACTCTGGCCGTTGCTATTCTGATCTGTCTTGTCGGCATTATGACAATATACAGCGCCACACGACCTCTTTCAGATGAGCCTCACCTGTCTTTCTACCTGAAACAGATTCTCTGGCTTGCTCTCGGGCTTTTTGCTCTGTTGCTGGTAGCGTGGGTTGATTACATCTGGATAGAGAGATCGTCACGGATTCTCTATATCGGGGGAATCTTTCTCCTCGTAGCAGTATTTTTCCTCGGCAGGACCGGTATGGGTGCCCAGAGATGGCTGAGCATCGGTCCCGTCTCGTTCCAGCCTTCTGAGTTTTTTAAAACCGTCTACATAATCATGCTCGCACACTATTTAAGCATTCTCAAAAGCCCGCTCGACGCAGGTTCACTCCTCAGGGTATTTTTCTTCCTAACACTTTTCCCGTTTATTCTCCTGGTAAAGCAGCCTGATCTCGGGACAGCCCTCATAATCCTCATGATCTTCCTTTCGCTCATTATCGCACGGGGCCTGCATAAGAAAGTTGCTGTCCTTGTTATTCTTCTCAGTCTCATATCTCTTCCCTTTCTCGGGAATATTTTCTGGGAGGGTCTCAGAGATTACCAAAAAAGCAGGCTGGTTGCCTTTATCGAACCGGAGACAGATCCGACCGGCGTCGGCTATCAACTGAATCAATCAAAGATTACGGTCGGATCAGGCATGTTCCTCGGGAAGGGATATCTGCACGGCACCCAGGGCCCATTCCGTTTTCTGCCGGAAAAACATACCGATTTTGTCTTTGCGATCTTTGCGGAAGAATGGGGGTTTTTGGGGAGTTCTATTCTCATGCTTCTCTATCTTATCCTGATTCTGCGCGGGCTTGATACAGCCCAGAAAGCTAAGGACGACTTCGGAAGGCTCCTCGCACTGGGCATTACATTTATGTTCCTTATGTATCTTTTCATCAATATCGGCATGACACTTGGACTGATGCCCGTCGTCGGAATACCATTGCCCTTCATCAGTTATGGCGGGACAGCCCTTCTCTCAAATCTCATTGCAGTCGGCATCCTCATCAATATCAGAACCCACCGCTTCGAACTCTTTCATTAAACTGATTCCTTTTGGTATAATTTTTGTCTACCCGATCTTATACAGAACGACATAAGTCCAGCGTTGTTTGTCATTCCGGCTTGGCCGGAATCTTTCTGTAGAAGAAGGATTTCCGACTTCTCTCATTCCGAAAGTGTCAGGGATGGGATTGAGGAAATGACATATACATACTGTCTTTATGTATATTATCGAACATGTTAGTGCTTTCTTGTTTACAGGCGGCGTAGCTCAGTTGGTTAGAGCATGCGGCTCATATCCGCAGTGTCCGGGGTTCAAATCCCTGCGCCGCCACCAATCATTACACTCTCTATATGGGTGCTAACATCCACACTTAGCAATCACAAGATGAAAAATACTGATTTTTACTTGTACTGTTGTTTTTTATGGAAACTCGTCAATCAGAATGCTTATTGCTCACTTATATCGCAAGACCTGACCCTCTGATCAGCATAAAATAAGGAGACAACAACCTCTCAGGGAGGAACGATCGAGAATGACCGAAAAATAGTTTCTCTCCGGTTCTATCCAAATATCTCTTTTACACGTCCTACTTCTCCACCGTCTAAACGCACCTTAATTCCATACGGATGGACAGGTGATTTCGTCAAAATATCTTTAACAATCCCCTCTGTGAGTTTCCCGGTCTGTCGGTCTCTCTTCGGTATGATTAAAACCCGCAAGCCAGGCAGTATATTGCAGCGTCTGGTTCCATCCATATTAAGGCTGCTCCCTAATTTTTTCTTTACAATGATACTCATCCACTTTTATGCACCCTTGTATTTAATAACAGATGGATGTCACAACGAAAGAAGCTGTACCGTCAGGTCTGCGCACAATAACTTCTTCACCCTCTGTCCTGCGTAACAATGCTTTCGCCATAGGGGAATCAATACTGATAAAATTCCTGTCAGCATCAAATTCATCAGGTCCGACAATGCGATATCGGAAAACGTTCCCATCGGAATCCTCAATTTCAACCCATGCGCCAAAAAAGACTCTTGAAGTATCTTTAGGAATTCTATCCACTACAATCAACTCGCTCAATCTCTTCGTAAGAAATCGTATACGGGAATCAATTTGTCTTAACTGCTTTTTCCCATAGATATACTCTGCGTTCTCGGAACGATCCCCCATAGCAGCAGCCTCAGCAACCGCCTGAGTAACCTGAGGGCGTTTGATCTTCCACAGATAGGAGAGTTCCTTACTTAAATCTCTATGTCCTTCAGGTGTAATATACGGTGAGACGTCTATTTTATTCATTATTATTTTGGCACTTCAATATCTTCATATCCCTTACCGGATTCAGCCATTAATCGGACACGTTCCGGCTTCATTCGAATAACAACATATTGAGGTTCTGCCGGGTCTTTAATATATTTCTTAAGAATTGGAACGGCTTCATACAATTTTAACTTATCATCGTTATTGGTACTAACAGTGCAAGGTCCGGCAATCCTAAGGTGCTTTCCCTCTCTGTCGCTGAAACAGTATTCTGCGTAAGGAACTTCCCCTATCTGCATGATTTTCTCGGTCCCATCCGTGGTTGCAGCCCACAGTTCACGGCGGCAACCGGCGTATCGTGGCCTAAACATTAAACCTGAAATTAATAATGTCCCCGTCCTGTACTTCATAGGATTTGCCTTCGAGCCTCAGAAGGCCTTTCTCCCTGGCAGTGTGCATACTGCCTGACACAATAAAGTCTTCATAGGAAATGACTTCTGCCCTGATAAAACCCCTCTCGATATCCGAGTGAATCTTTCCCGCCGCTATCACTGCATTCGTATTGCTCCTCACAGTCCATGCCCTCACCTCATCTTTTCCGACCGTAATAAATGATATCAGCCCGAGCAGTCTATAGCATGTTCGTATCAGTCTGTGTGAAGCCGGTTCTTCAATACCGAGTTCCCTCAGGAACGGGTCCCGTTCGTTGTCAGGAAGCTGCGATATCTCCATTTCCACTTTTCCGCAGAGGGTCAGGGTATCCGCTGATCGATAACAATGCAGGAGGGATGATTCAAGCGTCTTCGCATATTCTGCATCGTCATCCCTTTCCCCACTGTTAAGGACAATGACCTTTGGAATCGTTGACAAAAACTGCAGGTGTCTCATAGTCTTCATTTCCTCACCGGTAAATGCAACGTCTCTCAGTGCTGTCTCTTGCAAAAGGTGATCCCTGCATTTCAGGAGCAGTCTCTTTTCCGTTTCATCAGGTTTCTTCCCGCGCTTCTTCCCTTCCTCCATACGTTCGAGACGTGTTTCTATGAATGAGAGGTCAGAGAAGATCAGTTCGAGTTCAACCGTCTCAACGTCTCTCACCGGGTTTATGCTTTCCATAGGATGAGCAACGGATTCATCGTAAAAGGCTCTCACCACATGGACGATGGCATCGGCGTCCTTTATGAGGTCAAAGATTTTCTTGTTCAGTTTGAGATCACCTTTCGTGAGGCCGAGATAATCGAGATACTCGATCGTTGCATACGTCGTTTTTTTCGGCCTGTAAATGCCGGACAGCGTGTCAATGTCCGCATGAGGCACCTTCACAACACCGATATTCGGCTCGCCGGAAACTGTCGGATATACCGTTGTCTCAGTATTCAGTCCCGTCAGCGCATTGAAAATAGTAGTTTTTCCTGCATTCGACAAACCAATAAGCGCAACTTTCATTTTTCCTCCATGTTTAGTATTAAGTTACTGCAGGGAGCCAGCTCCGGCAGCAAAATTTTAATTATAAACGAATCATTCCAGCAAAAGCGAGCTTTCGGATAATTCCAGGGACCGATCCTGTGATTTAATTGTCATGAAGGTTGACGAATATATACGCGGGGAAGAAGGCAATCCCGGCGAATCCCTGCCCGGACTGAAATAGGGGCTACCTGAAGACCCGTTATTGTTTCATGTGGGGAAAAGTAGCATAGCACAACTCCAGCCTGCCTCAGCATAGTCTGATCTGTACCCAATTATATTAAGATCTTTTGTAATCGTCATCACAGGAATCCTGTCAGAAGTATGGCAACATTGAAGTAACAATGTTTTCCTATTCTCAGGTAGTTTTTCCGCTGAAGCTCTAAAGGTAACATTGAACTGAACTATTAGGGAGGACTGTTATGTCATGGAAATGCCCATTATGTGGTCAAGAAAATCAGGAAACGTATAACAAATGCGCATGCGGCTATTCTGGTAACGGGGCTGTTCTCATCAAAGAAGAACTTGAGCACTATCAACCTGTTTCAGAAGAAAGTGTACAGTATTTTCATATCCCCTCAGATTGCACAATTGATCAAACGCCGTCGTTACAAGAACCACCAAAAAGTCGTGATGTACAAGCCCAGGAAAGTCATGACTCAAAAAGCAGTGCGCCTGATGAAGAAGTGATCAAAGAGATCGATTCCTGGTTGTTTACCTTTTCACGTGGAGATGGCTGCATATCTATTGGCACACCAGCATTGCAGTCCTTCAAGTTGAAAATATCTTTGGAAGACTTGGAGGACCTACTGGAATTTCTGTATCAAAAGACTGACAATGAAAAGACAATCAGGAAACTCAACCTTTCAGCAGCAGACATAATAGGGGTAATTGATAAGGTGGATAGGTTGATCGACGAAAAAAAATCAAAAGTTTCCATTAAGTTTACCAGCGATGAGCTACAGGAAATCACCGATTTCATTAATGTACAATTGAAGATATAGATCATTTGAAGGCTGCTCCAAAACCTCAATACAGATAACAAATCTCTCGATATCGGGAATTCCTTTTGCCAATATATTTGAGCCCAGGAAAATCAAAAGTCTCGCGCTTTTACGCCATTATTTACTTCCATTTTGTGCAAAATATTTAGCAAACGAACATTCAAGGTATTAACAGAATATAAAGACGTTAATTGCTGAAGTTTCCCGTGGCAGGCAGCAGATCTTAAGCTGTCCTAATCAGATCTTGTCCAATGCCTGTTTCAGGTCGGCGATCAGGTCTTGCACATCTTCAAGCCCGAGGGCAATGCGGACAAGGTTGTCCACCATGCCAATTGCGTGACGGTATTCCTCAGGATAGTCGAAGAATGACATCACCGACATCTGTGTCACAAGGCTTTCACTCCCGCCAAGACTCGGAGTTATCAGGAAAAGTTCAAGGGAGTCTATGAATTTCCGCGTCTCTTTGTCACCGCCTTTGACCAGGAAGGTGATCACGCTGCCGAATCCCTTCATCTGCTCTGCTGCTATGCGGTAGTCGGGATGCGATTTAAGGCCTGGATACCAGACCTTCTCGATTTTCGGATGGGCCTCGAGCATACGCGCAATCTCAATCCCGGCACGGTTGTGATGCTCCATGCGAAGCGCGAACGTCTTTAGCCCACGTTCGAGCAGAAAACAGGTGAGTGGACCGGGTGTCGCACCAATCATCCGCTGCATGCGGTAGAGGTCATTCAGCAGGGCATGTTTGCCGAGGGAAACTCCGGCAAGCAGGTCATTATGACCGCCGAGATACTTGGTAGCAGAATGGATAACAAGATCAACACCCATTTCAAGAGGTTTGATATTGTAAGGAGTACCCAGTGTTGCATCAATAATGGTCATAATCTGATGTTGTTTCGCAACGTTCACAATCGCCGGGATATCCATAACCCGGAGATAGGGATTCGTCGGCGACTCGGTAAAGATGATATTTGTATCAGGCCGGATCGCCCCTGCAATGGCATCTGCGGTCGGGTCTACCAGTGATACTTCTATGCCGAACTCCGCCAATTTTTTAGTTGCGAAATCGCGGGTCTGGCGGTAGCAGTCATTCGTGAAGATGATATGCCCGTCGCGGCGCATATATGCAAGCAGCGTCAGAATAACTGCACTCATGCCGGTAGCAAACAGAAGCGCCCGTTCGGCACCTTCAACAGCAGCGAGCTTGCGTTCGCACTCCTCCTGTGTAGGGTTGCCATAGCGTCCGTACTCATGGCCGCGTAACACACGGCCTTCGCTCTTTGCCTTCATGAAATCATACA
>Ga0111182_1044_pt1 | contig 9328 bp, 9 predicted proteins | sample DeeMarSWOR324_28_FD_80239 | JGI IMG/M metagenome (GOLD analysis project Ga0111182, IMG submission 80239) | Nitrospira bacterium SM23_35 | reverse complement strand
AGTCGCTCACGGACAAATAAGCGGCTTCGGTCCGGAGAGTTATCTCCTTGCCCTCCGTGCGGTGAAAACCATCCTCCCAAAACGGTAGCACCATCTCAGGCGATATGGGAGAAATATCTCATATTACACTTGCATCAACAATGTCTGCACTTTTTGGATCAAGACTCTCTCTTATCAGGGAAACCCTGAAAAAGAAAAAAATCGATAGTTTCCTCGTTACTGACATGACAAACATCCGCTATCTCACCGGGTTTTCCGGTTCCTCGGGGTTCCTTTTCCTTACAGAAAAAGAGCACGTCTTCGCGACCGACTTCAGATATAAGGATCAGTCTCAGCAAGAGGTGAAGGGATGGGACATCATTATTGAAACGGGCAACAGGATCCAGACCATTAAGAGCCTTTGCAGGAAGACCGGCACAAAGAACCTCGGCTTTGAATCCTCTATATCCTATCTGTTCTACAGGCAAATATGCCGGCAGGGATTTCAGACAACCGCAACCGACCACCTAATCGAACGGTTGAGGGCGATAAAGACTTCGGCTGAGATCGATCTTATGAAGAAAGCTGTGAGCAGGGCTGAAGAGGCATTTCTTGATGTGAAACCTTTTATCCGGGAAGGTACACGGGAGCGTGCAGTTGCATTGCGCCTTGGGAATCGCTTGCGGAAAAAGGGATGCAGGAATATTCCCTTTGAGATTATCGTTGCATCAGGTTCCCTTTCAGCCCTGCCCCATGCAACACCGACAGACAAAAAACTCCAAAAAGGAGACTTGATTATCATCGACTGGGGCGGTGAGGCTGACGGTTACTATTCTGATATGACGCGAACATTCCTTATCAGGGGACAGAATCTCAGCAGGCAGAAAGAGCTTTATCAGATTGTTCTGGAGGCGCACAGAAAGGCAACATCTGCAGTCGTTCCGGGCATTTCAGCAAAACAGATAGACAGCGCTGCACGCACGTACATCAGCAATGCAGGGTACGGCGGGCTGTTCGGCCATGGCACAGGCCATGGTGTCGGACTCCAGGTGCATGAATTACCCCGAATTTCGTGGAACAAGAGCGTGACTGTAAGGGAAAATATGGTCTTTACGATTGAGCCCGGTATTTATCTCCCCGGATTTGGAGGCGTCCGGATAGAAGATATGGTAGTTGTCAGAAAAAAGAAAGGTGAGGTGCTGACGTCGCTCAGGAGAGAACTGGAGATCCTTTAACCTAACCTGTTAAGGTCTGGATAGTCTCTCACATGCTTCCTGAATTCCGCCTCTCTTTGATCCCCTATAACGATGCGGATCAACTGAAAGCCCGCAATAAAAAGTCTGATACTTATATGGGTTATTCCCTAAAATCAACTCTCCCAGTCGGTATTTCTTTTGCATCAGTTCCCACCGTAATCAACAAATAACCTCTTACGATCTTAAGAAACGATTTTTGCTATTGTTACAAAAAGATCAAAAGAATATAATTCTTGAAAAAAGACAAGATAAGAGGTATCTTGTCTCAGGAAATATCATTGTAGTGTTCAAGCATGCTGAAGCAAGTTATTGTCCATATATTCCGTATATATGCCTATCTAATTACATGCTCAAAAATTTTCTGGGAAGGATAAGTTTCTGACGTGGATCACGAAAAAATATTAGTTGTTGAAGATGAAAAGAGAATCGCGGATATCGTCAAGGCATATCTTGAACGCGAAGGCTACCAGGTAACCATTGCTTCAACTGGCAAGTCTGCTGTAAGTTTACTCAGTGAAGGATTCGACCTGGTCATTCTTGACCTCATGTTACCGGATATAGACGGAGAGACAATTTGTGCCTCTCTCCGGGAGATCTCGAACGTTCCTGTCATCATGCTTACGGCAAAAAGTTCTGAGGATGACAGGGTGAAGGGTCTCGGCATAGGAGCCGATGACTACGTAGTAAAGCCGTTCAGTGCAAAAGAACTTGTTGCACGCGTTAAGGCACATTTGAGACGGACTGCGGGTGCCAAAAAGAGAGCGCTTTCATTTAATAGCGGGACCCTCATGATCAATCCCGCCACACAAGAGGTGAAAAAACATAATATGCCTGTTTCACTAACCCCCACTGAATTCAAAATATTGTTGCAGATTGCAGATAACCCTCAGGTTGTTTTCAGCAGATTGCAGATAATCAATCTTGTTCAGGGATTCGACTTCGAAGGATTCGACAGGGTTGTCGATGCGCACATCAAGAATCTCAGACAGAAGATTGAGGACAATCCCCGAACTCCTCTCTTCATAAAAACTGTTTATGGGAGTGGATATAAGTTCATCGGTATTCCCGATGCATAATGAGATATGAAAACGAAGTTTTTTCTCGCCTTCCTGATTGTGATAATCACTGCGCTGCTTTCACATTTTCTGTTTGAATGGCTCATTATTAGAGATTTTGAAAATTATGTGAACGGCGTTAGAGAGGATCAGCTATTCTGGATTACTGCATCAGCAGAGAACAGTTATGGGAATGGGAAATGGATCCCTGAAACATTATCTGAGACCATCCATTGGGCAATGATGATGGGTCTCGATATCAAAATCCTTGATACGGAAGGAAAGGAAGTCGTTTCATCATCCCGGATTATGAAATCTCTTCATCCTGTAATGAAAAAACGGATGGAAGGCCTTTTCCATATTGATAAAACGAAGGGAACTTACCAGGAATATCCCCTTTACTCCGGTGGACACATAATAGGGAAACTTTCAGCAAGACCCTTCCAGAAACAGGACATCGCCGAAAAGGAGATGATATTTAAACGGAGAACAAAAGATTTCCTCATGATATCTCTCCTCATTGCGGGAATAGGTTCTCTCTTGATCGCGCTATTTCTCAGCCGATATCTCTCAAAACCTATAGCGGACCTCAAACTGGCTGCAGAAAAAGTAGCACAGGGTAATTTCGGGGTGAGAACTGCTGTTCATTCATATGACGAGGTTGGAAAGCTTTCCGAAGTGTTCAATATGATGGCGGAGTCCCTCCAGAAGGAGGAGAAATTGAGAAAGCAGCTTATGTCCAATATTGCCCATGAGTTGAGAACGCCCCTGACCATCATGAAGACCCAGGTCGAGGCATTGTCGGACGGAATAATTACGGACAAGGAAAAAACCTTCCAGAATCTGAACGGCGAGATGGACAGATTAATAAGGTTGGTGAAAGGCATTGAGGATGTGACCACCGCAGAGGCAAGTTTTTTCAGAAGTCTTGAGGAGACGAACATTACCCTCAAGGAATTTCTTTCAGGAATTGCCTATGAAATGAGGCCTCTATTCAGGGACAAAAACCTCGCACTGGAATTGCAGGGCGAACAAGACCTGTCGTTTACTGTGGACGCAGAAAAACTTGAGATAATAGTGAGGAACATTCTCACGAATTCACTGAAATTTACGGATAAAGGCAAGGTGTCGATTCTTTATGGAAAAGAGAAAGACAGGATTTTTATCGAGATAAAGGATACCGGAAAGGGAATTCACGAGGAGAACATCCCTTTATTATTTAATCGGTTTTACCGTCTGGAGAAAACAAATAACCAAGGACTGGGCCTTGGACTTGCAATCGCAAAGGAACTGGTAACGGTAATGCACGGTGAAATAACCGTGAAGAGCAAGATTGGGGAAGGGTCATGCTTCACTATTTTTCTGCCGGTTTCATGAGTAAGACTATTCATCCTTTCGATAAATAAGAGAATTTGTTATTCAATTTGCCTATTCAATATAACGATTAGATAATCTCACACACTTCATAATTTCTTCATGATTAGATGGTATCGTTGATCATGAAGACATTAATCCTCATCATAGGTGCCCTGTTCATCGTTACCACGGGGGCCTTTGTTTATGCCGAAGAAAAAAATGCCACCCCTTTTGGGGCAGCATGTCCTTCATGCGAAACATACGGATATTGTCAAAAGCCTCTTACATATAGGCAGGCTATTCAAAATCTCACGGCATATTATACAGCGAAAGGACTTCGTGTTGCGGTCAGCAAACAGTTCGGACGTTTTCTCGAAGCAAATATTTACAGAGAAGGGAATTTCGTCGAGAGAGTTGTTTTTGACAGGCATACGGGGAGAATAAGACCAATTTATTAGGAGGGAAACCCATGTCATTCAAATGTTGTGCAAACGAACAAGAGAGGAAAGACATTATGAAAAAAAGTGCGGCACCGATAAAAACCCTTGTAGCTCTTCTCATAACTGCCTTTGTCATCGGGATAGGTATATCTCCGGTCGTATTTGGTGAAAAAGGATCTTATGAACCTTCAAAGGCTATACAGTCATCTAAAAGTGTCGTGAAGATACCACTTGCACAGGTGAATGACGGGACAGCCCGGTTTTTCCACTATAAGGTTCAAGGTAAGGACATCAGGTTTTTTGTTCTGAAGAGTTCTGACGGTATTATACGGGCAGCCTTCGATGCCTGTGACATCTGCTATAAGGCGAGGAAGGGTTACAGACAGGAGGGAGACTTTATGATCTGCAATAACTGCAGGAACAGGTTCCCTTCAGTTAAAATCAACATCCTCAAGGGCGGGTGTAATCCTGTTCCCCTTGAAAGAACCATTTCAGGCAGCACATTGATCATAAAGGTCCAAGATATCCTGAAAGGAGATTCCTACTTCTCATGAGGCTTTATCATATTTCACTGGGAAATCTCAGGCGGAGAAAAGGGAAGATGATCCTTCTTTCACTCGGGCTTTCGATTGGTATTGCGGTTGTCATCGCCATGATCGGGATCACCTCTCAGATGAAAAAGGATGTGGAGAAAAAACTGGATGAGTACGGTGCGAATATTATTGTGTCTCCGAAGTCCAAGGGTTTGAGCCTTCATTACGGAGGTTTACATATTGGGGATACCTCCTATGATATCGAGGAACTGAGAACCGCTGATGCAAGACGGGTAAGAGAAATTAAGAATAACGCAAACATCAGTGCTGTTGCGCCGAAGATTATCGGTACATATAAATCTTCCGGAAGGAGCTACCTGCTTGTGGGTGTCGATTTTCCATCGGAACTCGTGGTGAAAAAATGGTGGCAGTGGAGCGGGAAGACACCTGATACAAAGAATGATGTGCTGATCGGTGCGATGATTGCAAAAAATCTGAACCTTGCCCCCGGCAATATTCTTTCGCTGGGTGGGCAGGATTATCATGTAGCAGGCGTACTGAAAGAGAATGCTTCCCAGGATGACTTCTCTGTCTTCCTGCACTTAGAAACAGCACAACAGCTGCTCAGGAAGCCGGACCAGCTGAGTATGATTGAAGTAAGCGCTTTGTGTTCGGCATGTCCCATAGATGATATCGTTGCACAGATAAGTGAGAAACTACCTTATGCCCGAGTCTCACCGGTAAGACAGGCAGTAGCCTTGCGGATGCAGACAGTGGAACAGCTCATGAAATTCTCAGTAGCCATATCTGTGGTAATCATTATCATCGGGGCGCTCATTGTCCTGATTTCCATGCTCTCATCTGTGAATGAAAGGACGAAAGAAATAGGAATCCTCCGTGCAATCGGGTTCAGACAATGGCATATCGTAAGGGTTATCCTCTTTGAAGCTTTGGTTGTGAGTGGACTTTCTGGAATAGCGGGTTGGATTATCGGAAGTGTGTCTACTTCATTGCTGCTCCCTGTGGTAACCGGCACGGGAGGGTTTCTGTTCAATCCCTCTTTGCTTGCCTTTGCGGCGGGGATCGCGGTGTGCACCGGCATACTCAGCAGTATCTATCCTGCGGTGAAGGCGTCCAGACTTGAGCCCCTTGAGGCTCTCAGATATTATTAGCAATTAGGATGAAAAGCATGATCGAAATGAAAGAGATAAAAAAGCGGTTTTCGAGTAACGGATCATCCTTTGAGGCCCTAAAAGAGGTGACAATTCATATCGGCCAGGGAGAATTCGTGTCAATCGTGGGGCAATCCGGATCCGGGAAAAGTACGCTCCTCTCCATCATCGGGGGTATTACGCCACCGTCCGAGGGGAAAGTGACAGTCGATTCAATTCCGATATATGAACTCCCGATCGAAAAACTTGCAGACTACAGACGTGAATATATAGGCTTTGTTTTTCAGCAGTTTCACCTCCTTTCCTATCTTACAGCAGGAGAAAATGTTATGCTTCCTCTCTGTGTGACAAAGCACAGGGATATGGAAGAGCTTGCCCGAAGTGCACTGAGAAAGGTCGGCCTTGAACATAAGATGTCCAGATTGCCTTCACAACTGTCCGGCGGAGAACAGCAGCGAGTTGCTATGGCAAGGGCTATTGTAAACAGTCCGCCTATAGTCCTCGCCGATGAACCCACAGGAAACCTTGATACGGACACAGGAGAAGATATATTCAGCCTTCTTAAGGAACTCAACAAGGATGGGCATACCATTATCCTCGTTACCCATAACAGGGAACTCGCAGAAAGGTCCCAGAGGATTATTACGGTGAAAGACGGGAGACTAATGACATAAGCGATCTTTTATTATATCTTCCCTTCATTTTTTCTCACAATTTCGATGTATTGTAACAACAGAAAAACAACGAACTACAGATGTCATATTGGTGGCATACTCACTTTCGCTCGTATAATCTCCTGAACCATTTCCGTAACAGTCCGGAAGTCCACCTTTCCGCTCCCCATCTTGGGGAGTTCCTCAATTACAACAAACTGCCTGGGGAGCGCAATGTTCGGGAGCTGTTCAGCCATCTGTTTCATGATCTTCTTTTCATCGACTTTCTCGGTTACCGCCGCAACGATTCTGACCCCTTTCAGTGCATCCGGCACTTCAACCACTGAGCAGGTTATGTTTTGAGGAAGGCATTTCTGCAGAACATCTTCAACCCTTACCAGCGAGACCATCTCCCCTCCGATTTTGACGAACCGCTTCAGCCTGCCGGAATGCCACAGGAATCCGTCGGCATCCAGATATCCCATGTCCCCCGTATCGTACCAGCCATGGCGGATGCGCATTGAGGTCTCCTCGAAATCATCCAGATATCCCTGCATGACCAGTTCGCCTTTCACCAGGATTCTGCCAACCTCTCCGGGACCGCACTCTTTGCCTGTCTCATAATTTTCGATGTGCACCATAACATCAGGAAGTACTTTGCCGACACTTCCCGGTTTGTTGTGTTCAGGCGTATTGGTTGAAATAACCGGAGATGTTTCCGTAGCACCGTATCCTTCGTAGAGCGTAATGCCGTGTTTGTCCTGGAATTCTTTTCTCAGGACATCGGGGCATTTATCAGCCCCGCTCACAATAAGCCTGACGCTTTTGAAATCATCCTTCTCTGATTTGCGGAGATACCCCCAGAGAAAACTCGGGGTACCGACTATAATGGTCGGTCTTTCTTCCCGCACAACGGTGCAAACCATCTTGTAGTCAAGCGGATTCGCATAAGCAACAATAGTCATCCCGAAATAGAGCGGCGTCCAGAGGTTAACCGTAAGTCCAAAAACGTGGAAGTATGGAAGGTTTGCAAGCATGACATCTTTTTCAAAGATATTGACGGCCTTGCTGAAACTCTCGATATTTGAGGCTATATTCCGGTGCGTCAGTTGCACTGCCTTCGGATCTTTTTCGCTTCCGCTCGTGAAAAGAATGACAACGTTATCATTTTGTTGCCCTCCGTGCACGATTCTGAGGATGAGTGAAGCAGGAAGTTTTGCCTTGAATGCCGCCTTCAGTTTATCTGCTGAAGAGATTGTCTCCATGATATCTTCTATGAAAACCATTCCATCCACAATAGGGCAGTTGATCTTTTCGAGCAGGATTTTTGATGTAATAATCGTTTTGAAGTTGCATTTTTTCTGGGCATAGAGGGCGTTGTTCGCGGCACCGGTTGAATAGTTGATCATAACAGGCGTTCTCCCGCTCATGAGTGCTCCAAGGATGGAGAGGGCGCAACCGGCGGAAGTGGGGATCATGATTCCGATGAAGCCTTCCTCGTATGCCTTGAATTTATCCGAGAGGATAAGAGAAGCAATGAGGGCCTTCGTATAGGTCACCCTTTTGTCAGAGGTACGGTCAATAAAAGCAAGCTTATTGCCGTATCTCCTTGCAACCTTTACAAAATGCTGGTGAAGGAGCATCCTAAAAGCTCATAGTGAGCTGTGCACTGATAATGTCTATATGCGAACTGTATGAACCCTTGAGAGCTCCGCGCAATCTGTCATCGCCCGTTGCCGTTTTGTCGATATCAGGGTCATTGAGAAAAAGGTGCGCATATCCGATATCAAAACCGAACATATTCGAAACCTTATATCCCAGACCAATCGTTGTCCATATCCGGTCTGCGTCCGGGATACGGGGGGTTCGGTATTTTGCTTCTGAGACTGCCGATGTATCGTATGCAGTGCCGATTCTGAAAGTCCAGTTTTTATCAGGCATATACGATGCACCGAGTGCATAACGGTAACTGTCCTGCCAATTTTCAATTGTCCTGTTCGACGGCTGCCCGTCATCAAATTTCACGACCAAGTCTTCAAAGAGGCTCCAGTTTGTCCAGGTAAAATCTGCCATTATCATCCACTGGGGATTGAACTGATGGAAGAGGCTGATTGACAAACTGTCGGGCAGTGTAACATCAGCCTCTGCTCCTGTATCGCGAAACGTTGAACTGAGAGGTGAGGGAACTTTCGAAAAGTCAGCATCACCTTCAAGAGTATGATCGATTCTGGAACGATACGAGGCTCCAATACGGGTATTGGTTGTAAACTCATAGAGAAGACCAAGGTTATATCCAACCCCCCAACTGTCGCCTTCAAGATCAAAGAAACCGTCATTCTGCTGGGGAATCAGTCCGGGAATACCAAAGGAAAACCCGATGGTTCCGAAATCAACGGCGCTGGATAGCTCTGCATCGACATACTGGGCGCTAAAACCGGCACCGATGGTCAACTTCTCCATTACCTTATAAGCTACAGAAGGGTTAATATTGATCGACATGAGATCGGACTTGATTGCATGATAACGGCCTACCCAAGTTCTGCTATACGTGGTGGAGAGACCAAAGGGGGTATTTATGCCAATTCCCGCGGAAAACCGATCACTAACCTTTCTGCTGTAATAGAAATTCGGGATAATCTTTGCGTCACCGGCATTGCCGTCGTCACCACCGCTGAGTGGTGCCCCGGTGACATGAGTTGATCCCCTGTTCTCAAAGTTCGCATAAGGCATAATAAAATGTGCTGCTATCACCACTTGGTGATCGCTCAGACGCGTCATGCCTGCCGGATTGAAAAATATCGTTGATGCATCTTCGGCACTTGCGGCCCCTCCGGCATAAGCGTTGCCTAATCCACTGACCCCCTGTTCAACCAATGCGAAGCCT
>Ga0111182_1042_pt1 | contig 9356 bp, 8 predicted proteins | sample DeeMarSWOR324_28_FD_80239 | JGI IMG/M metagenome (GOLD analysis project Ga0111182, IMG submission 80239) | Nitrospira bacterium SM23_35 | reverse complement strand
CTTATCGCCCTCGATATTGGCAACTCATCAATAAAATTGGGTTTTTTTATGAAAAAAGCCCTTTTTGTCAGGGAATGTGCTACCCATCCGCTTCTGCCGTCCTCCCGTTATGCGGCTTTGATTCTTCAGTATATGCAAGAAAAAAATATGGACAAAACGCCTGAAGGAATTATAATATCTTCTGTTGTACAGGGCCATACGGAAGTCCTGGGGAAGACCCTGAAAAGGCTGTTTTGTGTTCAGCCATTCATTCTTGATCATACAAGCAAGACGGGCATCAGGCTGAACATCCCGAAGCCGGAGGGCTTGGGTCCTGACAGGATAGCAAATGCTGTTGCAGCAGATGCGTTGTACAAATGTCCTGTTGCGGTCATCGATTTCGGGACCGCAACAACCATCAGTGTTGTTGGGGAAGGTGCAAACTATATTGGCGGCGCCATCTTGCCAGGGGTCGGTTTAATGAATGAATCCCTTGCAAAAGGAACTTCCCGGTTATCAAAGGTTCAGATCCGTTCAGCAACTGCTGCTTTGGGTACTAATACTTCCTCGGGCATCCGGTCAGGCTTGTTGTTCGGAACTGCAGGGGCGGCAGAGAGAATAATCACTGAGATCGAAAGAGAAACCAGTCTGAGACTGAAAATCGCGGTGACAGGGGGGTACAGCAGATTTATTTCGAAATATATGAAGAGGCGGCACAAGCTTATTCCTCTTCTCACCCTTCAAGGGTTAAGGATTATTTATACAAGGAATACAGATGCATGAACTGAGAAAAGATATCCTGCTCGGCAGATGGGTTGAGGTTCTTTCAGAATCCTTGGCCCCATCCGACTATGTGCTCCCCGTTGAGAAAAACCCGGCAGAAGACAGTTGTGCTCTTTGTCCGGGCAGGGAAGACGAAGCCCCACCAGAAATTTCATCCATACGAATGCCAGGAAGCAAGCGGTGGTCGGTGCGGGCCATTCCCAGTATCAGCCCGCTGTTTCAGATCGAAGGAGATCTTGGAAGAAGAGGGGTGGGCATCTACGACAGGATGAACAATATCGGCGCACATGAAATACTGATTGAATCTCCTGAGCATAATACAAGGCCAGAGGATATCGGATTTGACCAGATGGTAAGGGTTATCAAACTCTACAGGGACCGGCATGCAGACCTTGAAAAGGATTCAAGGCTCAGATATATTTTGATCTATAAAAATTCCGGGGAAAATGCCGGCGCAACGTTGTCTCATCCCGTATCGTTTCTGATTGCCACGCCGGTTATTCCGAAAACCATTAAGGATGAACTTGACAACGCAAAACAGTACTTCGCCTATAAGGAGAGATGCGTATTCTGTGATATAATTAACGAGGAACTGAGAGCAGGCGACAGGGTAATCCTTGAATCGAGATATTTTATCGCCTTCTGCCCGTATGCAGCCCAATTTCCATTTGAGGCATGGATAATTCCAAAAAGGCATTCTTGCGCTTTTCATGAGATTTTACCCGAGGAGGCTGAGGACATGGGACACATACTGACGACTGTTTTGAAAAAGTTGAGAAAAGTCTTTCGTGATCCGCCGTTCAATTACTGTATCCATACAGCACCGAATATGGTCCCGCGGCGGAATCACTGGCATACATTAGGGGAAGACTACCACTGGCATCTTCAACTCATGCCGAGACTGATCAGAACAAGCGGCTTTGAATGGGGGTCAGGATTCTATACCCTGCCTACATCACCTGAAAATGCAGCAAAATACTTAAGGGAGGTTGGATAATGGAGATCAAAAGCATTCTTTTCCCGACAGATTTTTCCGAAGGGTCATCGCAAGCCCTGCAGTTCGCGGTAGACATGGCGAAGCGTTATGGAGCGAAGCTTTACCTTGTCAATGTTATTTATGACGTTGTGAAGGCAACGGGATGGTATGTCCCTCATGTGTCCATGGACAAAATGTATCAGGAGATCCAGGAAGGCGCGAAAAAGGAGCTCGAACGGTTTGGTGTTGAAGAGCTTACCGGTGTGAAGGATATAGAGCGCACCGTCATTACCGGAGTTCCTCATGAGGAGATAATCAATCTTGCCAAGAAGCACAAGGTAGACCTCATCGTGATGGGGACGCACGGCAGAAAGGGTGTGGACAGGATTCTTTTTGGCAGCACTGCAGCCCAGATCGTCCGGTTTGCACCGTGCCCGGTTCTCACTGTCAGACTGCCGATGTATTAGGAGAGTATTCTGTACCATGCGCGTTTATCTCTCAGAGAATGCATTTATAGACCTCCTCCTCAGTTCTGCTGAGGTTTATAAGAAGGAGTGTTTCGGATATCTTCTCGGGTACAGACTCGAAGACCGGTTCATTGTTGAGCATGCCTTCAGTGTCCAGACCGCAAACAGAAAGCATAAGGGCGTTGAATATAACCGGAAAAATCACAAAAAAATTGAGCCGATACTTGCCCGTTTTAATAAGTTACAGAAAATCGGTGATTTCCACTCACACACCCAGTTCGGTCCAACAAAAGGGCTTGCTTCTCCGAGCGAGGAGGATATCAACAGCATGGTGCATGATCATATCTATCTTATTATTGCAATCAATAATAACGAAAAGACCATGCCATGGGGAGAAAAAAGGGACGGAACGATATCTGGTTCTGTCAGTGATTTCTTTTTTAAGATATCAGCACACTTCCTCAATGGAGATACTTCAGCAAAGCGGGCGGTCATTCACTGCCCGTTCCCGCCCGGATTCTGAAATGTGACTCATTCAGTATGAACAAAGGGGCACAGTGAATTACCTGTACACTCACCGTGCCCCCAGTTCTCTTTTTCCTCTGCTTATTAACCCAAAAATGCATTTTTGGGTTAATAAGCTTGTTCTCTAAAACATGAAACTGAGTGCCAAGGTGCTTGTTATCGGCGGAGGGCCTGCAGGAAGCGCAGCCGCCCGTCTTCTCGCAGCACGCGGGACAGAGGTGATTCTTCTTGAGAAAAACCCTGCATTTATAAAACCCTGTGGCGGTGGAATCGCTTTGAGCGCTTTGCACGAAACCGAAATTCCCCAAACGGCTGTCAAAAAGGAAGTCAAAACCATCAGGCTCATTTCACCCCGGGGAAAAGAAATCGACATCGCTTTAAGCGGCAGCAGTCTCGCGATTGTCGAACGGGGGGAATTTGACAGGACATTGCGGCTGCGGGCAGAAGCGCATGGCGCTCAGATTCTTGAAGGCGAATTCGCAAGCTTGGCCCATAGGCACCATTATGAAGTTGAGGCGAGAACCGGCGGGAAAACGTATCAAATCATCTCGGAATATATCATTGCAGCAGATGGAGTAAACTCAAGGGTCAGGACCGCACTTGGGGCAAACCCTGTCCGGTCCCTTTTTACTGCATCAGCGCATTTGCCGGGCCTGCAGACTGATTGTTGTGAATTTTGGTTTGGTTCATCCCATGCCCCCAATTCATATTCGTGGGTATTTCCTGCAACAGAGGGAAGCTCCATAGGTACCGGCACCCTTGAGCAAGGCATGATCGTCTCCCTGTTCGAAACATTCACGGAGAGAATAGGGATACAGGTGAGTGAGAGAAAAAGGATCTACCGCATTCCTGTCTGGTCGGGTGATTTATATAATATAAGGAACGTCCTGTTTGCCGGAGATTCGGCCGGTCAGGTTATGCCGCTGACGTATGAAGGGATATACTATGCGATGAAGGCAGGTGAGTTGGCTGCTGCTTCGATAGCAGAAGGAAAAGCGAACAATTATAAAAAGCGCTGGAGAGATAAGTTTGAGAAACGGTTTATGCTTATGGACAAACTCGGAAAGTACTTCCTGAAAGATAACGCATCTGCTGAAAGGCTTGTTGATTTGCATAAAAGGCGAGATATCCAGGAGGCATCCCTGCGGCTCTGGCTCCAAAAAGACAGCCGAAAGGAGGGCCTCCGAGATTATATGAGGTTTTTCAGAAAATTCCTGTGTTGAATCTCCGCAGATTCTTTATCTATTCTTCTGTTGTTCACGTCTTTTTCCTGGCAGCGGTCGTGCTGCTGATCCCGCCTGAAAAAGGAGTGCCGGAAAGGGAAGAATTCTTTACCCGGCTTGTTTCTCCCGATGAATTGCATCTGGACAAACCGACCGTAATACCCCCTTCCGTAACACCGCCTTCTCCCCGTATTCCGCGTTCAAGACTCCGGGAAAGAGCGCCTCAACGTATTCCCGACCGGACCCATGCCGATAGTTTCAAGGGAAAGGCATTTCCTGACCTGAGTGTTTCCGGTCAGACCGGAAAGCCCGGACAAGAGACAGAGGAGATACCTGCTACAGCGAATTCAGGCCGGAAACAGGATAAACCTGGTCCCCCCGCAAGGGATAAATTATTCGACCGGGGTATTATTGGTGACATAGCAAAACGGAATCTTGAAAGAGAGGAAAAAGAAAAAAAAGACAAGACCTTCACATTCGATACAAAGGAATACCGATATTTAATCTACAACCGGCGGCTGAAACAGCGTATCGAGAGCATATGGGTCTATCCCCGGGACGCTGCAGCGCAGGGCATTTACGGAGACCTTGTTATCAGATTTACGATTCTCAAGAACGGGGATCTGGGATCTGTTGAACTTGTAAGGACATCGGGTCACAAAAGTCTCGATGATGCTGCCATAAAAGCCCTGCAAGATGGAGCTCCTTACTGGCCGCTCCCGAAAGAGTGGGCAATGGAGGCGTATACCATAGAAGGTCTTTTTATCTACACGCTTTACGGGTACTATGTACTGTAGGGTATACTTATTGGTGGAAACGGTGAGAGCGCGAAAGCATACATGAAACCAAGGCTTTATCTGAAAGTTGGTGATTCGGTCAGACATCTCCGTCAGGAGGCATGGGGAGACGGCCAGGTGATAGAAGAGAAGCATTCTGTCCTGCCGGGAGGCCTCTGCATGGCAAGGGTTTTATTTGAAGATGGCATAGAAAGATCATTTATAAACGACCTCAATAGCGAACTCTGCTGCTTTTACGCAGGCATCAGAATCTACAGATTTTAAGAAACAAGTGAAGTTTCTCATGTAACCTACCATTATAAAAGAATTTTCTTGACAAAATTCTCCCACAGTGGTTTAATTTTTTAAATGGCACCTTTTACCTGTCTAATCGAAGAGGCCACACCGGTTATCTTAGTTGTTGATGATCTGAAAGCCAACATTGACCTGTTGGAGGCAATTTTTCTGAAAGAAGGCTTTACGGTGCACAGCGCACAGGGGGCAGCCGACGCGATACAGCTTTTTGAAAAACATCATGTCGACCTCGCGGTAGTCGATGTTATGATGCCCGGCATAGATGGGTTTGTCTTGTGCTCCATGCTGAAACAGAAAGCAGGAAAGAATTTTTTCCCCGTCATACTCCTTACCGCCCTTTCAGACAGGCCCAGCAGGATCCGAGGTCTTGAATCAGGGGCTGACGATTTTATCAGCAAGCCATTTGACACCATGGAACTTATGTTGAAAATACGCTCTCTTCTCAAACTGAAGACTCTCCAGGAGGAGCTTGACCACTCTGAAAACATTATCCTCACCCTTGCCGTGGCAATGGAAGCGCGTGATCCTTATACAAAGGGGCATTCCACACGGGTGAGCAAACTCTCCATGGATTTTTGCTCCTTTCTCGGCCTGTCTGAGCGGGAGCGGGAAGAGATGAAAAAGGCGGGCATCCTGCATGATATCGGAAAGATATGCCTCAGTCAGTCCATCCTCCGCAAACCCGGGCCCTTAACAACAGACGAACAGGAAATGATTAAAACTCATGCGCTCCTTGGTGAAGATTTATGCAGACCGCTCGTCTCCATGAGAAGGATCCTCCCGGCCATCCGTCACCACCATGAGCGATGGGACGGCAATGGATTTCCCGACAGACTTGCCGGACAGGATATTCCGATCATGGCCCGCATCCTCTCGATTATGGATTCCTTCGATGCCATGGTATCGGTGCGGCCATATCGTGACCGAAGGTCGGTTAAATCCGCCCTTGATATGATGAAAAAGGAGCAGAGGAGCGGCCAGTGGGACGTCGAGTTGCTCGGATATTTTCTCAACATGATGTCTCCCATGGCAGAGAAAGGATACCGGGTAGATGCTTAGGGTAGCCATTGCAGGCGGCAACATCGCCGCAAGCGCCCTGATTTCCCTCCTCAGGGGAGACGCAAATGTAGAGCTGATTGGAGTCTACGAGAAGAAACCTGACACACCAGGTGTCATTCTCGCAAAAAAGTGGAACCTACCGGTTTTTGATGAGATACGCTCATTCTGCTCTGCGAACCCTGAAATGGTCATTAACGTTAGCGGTGACGCACATCTCAGCGACGAAATACGGTCGGTATCAGCCGGCAAGATAGAGGTGATCGAAGGGATAGGGGCACGGTTCCTCTGGGAGGTAATCGAGAAACAGAAAAGGGCAAAAATAGAGGCATTCAGGACACTTGAAAACCAACGGGTCATCTTCAGCCTGCTTTCAAAAATCTGCGGGGCAGATCAGTTGCCGGCTTTCCTTGAACTCCTGCTCGAAAAGGCACTCGCTTTGGTGGAAGCCCCTACCGGATGTATCGCCCTCTCTAAACATGATGAGATGAGGATCATGGTGTCCAAGGGTTTCAGCAGGCAATTTGAAATGGATGCAGTTTGGAGCATGACGCCGGGAGATATCATTGATGTGGTATTCAAGGAAAAAGAAATCCTGGCGGTGAATGATGCCCTCAAGTCAGACTACGCAGGGATAACGCCGTTCCTTGCCGGGGAGAACATACGGGCTCTCCTTGCATGTCCTGTTCTCCTGCAGGATGCACCATCCGGAATTCTCTTCATTACCGATTTTAAGCCGAGGATATTCACTGAGAGACAGAAGGCTTCCCTGAATCTTCTGGCAGGACTGATAGGAATTTGTCTTGACAGAATGGCCCTGCTCGATAAAATCGAAACTCTGAATCTTCGGTCTCAGGAACTCATGCAGGCGATCGAAAGCAAAACGCGGGAGATTGAAGAGCTGAAGGGGGACCTTGAGAAGAAGGTGACCGTAAGGACCGGGGAACTCGAAAAAATCAACAGGGAACTCGAATACGCGAATCAGCTCAAGGGAAGGTTCATCGCAAACATGAGCCATGAACTCCGAACTCCCCTGAATTCAATCATCGGATTCTCGGATGTTCTCCTGGACAGGACCTTCGGAGACCTCTCAGAAAACCAGGAACGGTATATAAAAAATATCTACACCTCGGGAAAGCATCTGCTGGAACTCATCAACAATATCCTCGACTTCGCAAAAATAGAATCCGGCAAATATGAAATGATCTATGAGACATTTCCGATCGACGATGTAATTTCTGAGGTTGTGAATACGATGAAGCCTCTTTCCGGGAATAAATTCATCGATATTCTGACGTCGATCAATGAAAACATCGACACGATAACGGCCGACAGGGTAAAACTGAAGCAGATCCTCTATAACCTCCTTTCCAATGCAATAAAATTTACGCCTGAAGGGGGTATGGTGAGGGTTTCTGTGGCACAGGAAGATCAACCGGAAAAGTACTATTTGTCTCAGGTGCCAGGCATTGAGTTCATTCGATTTACTGTACAAGATACCGGTATCGGAATAAGTCCTGAAGACAGGGAAAAGATCTTCGATGAATTTGAACAGGCAAGCTCCTCCTTTGCGACAAAATACGGCGGCGTCGGACTTGGCCTTGCCCTCACCAGAAAGCTCGTTGAACTTCACGGGGGGATGATAACGGTAGAAAGCAGCCCCGGAGAAGGGAGCACCTTCATCTTTCTCATCCCCGTTACCTCCCCTGTCGCAGAGGCGGCTGCCCCTGAAGCTCTGACGGAGGCAAGCCTCACGTTCCCATGGATGAAGGAAGGTGCCCCTCTGATCCTCGTTGTTGAGGACGACCTTGCAACCGCTGAACTGCTTACCCTGCACCTGACCCAGGCTGGCTATAAAGTTGCGCACGCATTCAACGGGCAGGAGGCGCTTGAGAAGGCAAAGACTCTTCATCCGTTCATTATCACCCTTGATGTTCTGCTGCCCAAGAAGGATGGGTGGGAGGTCCTGCAGGAACTGAAGACCGACGGTCAGACAGCAGACATACCGGTCATTATCCATTCCATCGTTGACAATAAAGACCTTGCCTTTGCCCTCGGAGCAGCGGATTATCTCATGAAGCCCCTCGATAAAGATGTCCTTATCAGAAAGCTTGAGGAGATTTCTGTTTCTAAAGGTAAAAAAGTCCTGCCGGTCTCTGTCCTGATCATAGAATCAAAAGATGAAGTCACACAGAACTTTAAGGAAATTTTTGAATCACACGGGTTCCTCATCTATACGGCGCCGACCGGGAAACGGGGCATGGAGCTCGCAGCAGTATTGAGGCCCGGGGCTATTCTTTTGAATTTTACCCTGCCCGATATGCTTGGATTTGATGTAATCAGGGAGATAAAGGAGAATCCTGCAACAAAGGACATCCCTATCTTCATCCTGACGGAAAGAGATCTTTCTGTTGACGACAGGTTATCTCTTGTGGGAAAAATTGAGCGCATCGTCCAGAAGTATTCATTTGACACAAAAGAACTGATAGGTCATATCAAGGAGCTTGAAATCCTCTATCCGAGAAGGGCCGGCCTCGTCGATGAGCTGACAGGAGTATTCAGCCACCGGTATTTTCAGATCCGGCTCGCACAGGAGGTGGAGCGCGCTACACGATACAAACTGCCCCTGAACCTCCTGCTTCTCGACCTGGACTTTTTTGATCAGTACGTAAAGAACCATGGTGATCACTACGGCAATATGACGCTGAAGAAAGTTGCCGAACTCCTGAGAAAAAATATACGGGGTTCTGATATTGTTGTACGGTACGGAGGAGATTCATTTGCCATCATTCTTCCCAATACGGTTGTCACTGCCGCCCTTTCGATGAGCAACAGATTTAATGCAATCATCAAAAATTATCCGTTCATCTATGAGGATTCCCAGCCCAAAGGGCATATTACCGCGAGCATCGGGCTGACGTTCCTTGACGGACAGACAACAGAAGAATTCATCCTCTGTGCCGGAAAGGCCCTTGCCACGGCTTTGGACAAGGGAGGGGACAGGGTAGAAGTATACTCCAGGGAACAGTATGAGCGAGAAGAGGTCGAGCAGTACTGAATACTTCTACGATACCTTTGCAAGCCCTATAGGGGTCCTGTATCTGCTCTGTTCCGGGAAGACCCTTTACGAGATCGATTTTCAAAAACCTACCGGGGCTCTCCGCAAAGGAACCGCCCCTCCTCTGCTCGAAAAGGAACTGAAGGAATATTTTGAAAACGGCAGAGAGGAATTTACCCAGAAAATAGCATTCAGGAA
>Ga0111182_1039_pt1 | contig 9794 bp, 9 predicted proteins | sample DeeMarSWOR324_28_FD_80239 | JGI IMG/M metagenome (GOLD analysis project Ga0111182, IMG submission 80239) | Nitrospira bacterium SM23_35 | reverse complement strand
CGTGCTGGCGGTACGGGACTGGCTGCTTGAATCCGGAAGACCGTTCACCCAGCAGGATGTCAGAAATGCTGCAAAAGTCTGTCTTCTCGGCAGGACCGTTGTTGATAATTTATTCGGGGAGGTCAGTCCGGTCGGCCATGTGGTCAGAATCGAAAAAGTTCCATTCACGGTAATCGGGGTGCTTTCTGTGAAAGGTCAGTCTCCGCAGGGGCAGGACCAGGACGACTCAATTTACGTTCCTATTACAACAGCTCAGAAGAAACTCTTCGGAACCCAGTTTCCAGGTGTGGTGCGGAGAATAATGGTCAAGGCCAGGAGCATGGAAGACATGGAGAATGCAGAAAGACAGATTACAGAACTGCTCAGGCAGAGACATCATATCGGCTCTAAACAGGAGAATGATTTTACAGTCAGAAACCTTACATCGATTATGCAGACGGCTGAACAATCAACACAGGTCATGACCCTTTTACTCGCCGCAATTGCATCCGTATCTCTCCTTGTTGGCGGCATTGGAATTATGAACATTATGCTTGTATCGGTTACGGAAAGGACACGGGAGATAGGGATAAGAATGGCAATTGGAGCAAAGACCTGGGATATCAGATTGCAATTTATTATTGAGGCGCTTACCTTATCATTGATCGGTGGCATAGCCGGAATTCTCGCCGGCATTATAAGCTCACAAGTAATTTCGATGATGGCCGGCTGGAGCACAATGGTATCCCCTTACTCTATTCTTCTTGCTTTTTGTTTTTCAGGACTGGTCGGAATATTCTTCGGATTTTTTCCTGCCTACAAGGCATCGCTTCTTGATCCGATAGAGGCCTTACGGTATGAGTAATGGGTGGGGGGATTACTGATTAATTTTCCCTTTAGCATATAAAGCAGGATTATATTATCATATACAACTTAGGAGCATACTTAGTGGAACAAACGAAAACAGACGAGACAAAACCAAATAATAACAAAAGGAAAAAGATCGGTATCGTCGTCTTGGCATCTATGGTCCTGATCGGTACTATCATTCTTTTTTTCTATCTCAGGTATAAGGCAACCCATATTACAACCGACGACGCGTATGTTGATGGACGAATTCACACGATCTCGGCGAGGATTAAGGGGTCTGTGAACAACATTTATGTACAGGACAACCAGCAGGTGAAAAGGGGAGACATGCTCGTCGAGATTGACCCTGCGGATTATGATCTGAAGGTGAGCGAGGCTCAATCGGGAGTGCATGCGGAAAAATCACGGCTTACAGAAGTGGAAGCACGGATACAGGTTGCAAAGATGCAGATGGCTGAAATGAAGGCTTCGATTGAGACAGCAAGGGCGAATCTTGAGCTCCAGGAGGCACAACTTCAGCAGGCTGAGAAGGATGCTCTCCGTGCAGAGAATCTCTTCAAGCTCGGGACGATTTCGAAGGACAGGTTCGAAAAGACACAGACAGCCCATACGGTGGTTCTTGCTCAGTCAAAGGCGGCTCGGGAACAATTGAAGCAGGCAGAAAAAGCTCTTGAGACGCAGACGTCTGTCGTCAAGCAAGCTCAGGCTTTGCGGGCATCGCAGCTTTCTATGATCAGGGAAAGGGAAGCTCGATTGGATGCTGCCCAACTCAATTACGGATACACAAAGATTTATGCTCCTGCGGATGGCTATATAACCAAGAAAGCTGTCGAAGTCGGCAACCAGGTAGAAGTTGCGCAACCACTCATGGCAGTTGTTTCATTAGATGATTTATGGATCACCGCAAACTATAAAGAGACTCAGCTTGAGAAGGTTCGTCCCGGCCAAACGGTCAGATTTAAGGTTGATACCTATTCCGGGAGAGATTTTACCGGAAAGGTTGAGAGCATCATGTCTGGCACAGGTGCGATGTTTTCGCTCTTTCCCCCGGAAAATGCATCGGGGAATTATGTGAAGGTCGTCCAGAGAATACCGGTCAAGATTACTATTGATAAAGAGACTGATATTGAACATCTTCTCAGGATCGGCATGTCTGTTGTCCCGACAATACTCATTAAAGAGTAAAAAGGTGCCGAGGGTCCAAGTGGTCATACAAAATCATTAGATGAGAATAGAAAATACATTGTAAAAGTGCAGATGTTGTGAGAAAAATTATTTCGTGTTGGTCCATAAAATCGCATTTTGTCATTGTCCGGTTTGACAGGACAATCAAGAACCTTTTGAAAATGAATTATGCGCGTATCTGTCTGCACGTATTTTGATGGGTAGTTATCTTATGGGTATGACCCTTGAACCCTTGACCCCTTAGACCGTTTTTACATCTTATGAATAAATGGCTCGTTGCACTCACCGTTATGGTTCCCACGCTCATCGAGATTATCGACATATCCATTGTCAATGTTGCACTTGATCATATCCGTGGAAGCCTATCGGCAGGCATCGATGAATCGACATGGACCATTACTTCATACCTCGTATCGAATGCTATCATCATTCCCATGACAGGATGGTTAAGCAGGTTTTTTGGCAGAAAACGCTATTTGATAATTTCCATTGTAATATTTACGGTAAGCTCCTTTCTCTGCGGTTCGGCATGGAATCTCCAGAGTCTGATTATTTTCAGGATCCTCCAGGGGATGGGTGGCGGAGCACTCCAACCTATTTCTCAGTCGATCCTCCTTGAGACGTTCCCACCCCGTCAGCACGGGATAGCGATGGCTATCTTCGGGGTCGGGATTATGTTCGGCCCTATTGTAGGCCCGCTCCTTGGTGGATGGATTACCGACAATTGGTCATGGCACTGGATATTCTTCATTAATGTTCCTATCGGAATCCTATCCGTTCTTCTCACAATGCTGTTCATTACAGATCCACCATATATGAAGAGGATGAGGATGAAGATAGACTACTGGGGACTGTCGTTTCTCGTACTCGGCTTAGGATGCCTGCAGATTGTCCTCGATAAAGGACAACAGGAAAACTGGTTCTCATCGAGTTTTATTTTCTGGTTAAGCATTATCTCCTCTGTCTCACTGATTTCCTTTATTTTTGTAGAGTTTTTTACCGAACATCCCATAGTAAACCTGAGGGCATTCAGGAACATAACCTTCAGCACCGGGAATATCATCATGTTTCTCGGATTTTTTAACCTTTTCGCAAGCATTGTTCTCCTTCCCATCTATCTCCAGACGCTTATGGGATATACTGCATATCTTGCAGGACTCGTTCTGGGGCCTGGGGGTATCGCAACCATGATCGCCATGCCTATTGCGGGGAATTTAGTGAACAGAATAAATCCGAAGTATCTTCTGGCATTCGGGATTATTGTGAACGCCTACGCCACGTATCTCATGTCAAATTTCAATCTGTTTGCCGATTTCAGCACGATAATATGGCCAAGAGTTGTCCTCGGTATCGGGATGGGCTTTTTCTTCATCCCGCTCACAACTATGACCATGTCCGGAATTAAAAGAGAGGATATGGGCAACGCCTCAGCAATATACAACTTGCTCAGAAATCTCGGTGGGAGTTTTGGGGTCGCCTTTGTGACCACCGTGCTATCACGCCGGGCGCAGTTCCATCAGAATCATCTTGTTGAAAATCTCACACCTTTTGATACAGCCTATCGTATGTTCTCCGAGAAAAGTTCTCAGTTGTTGCAATATCGCGGGCTTGACGATTTCACTTCTATCTATGGTGGGCTCGGAATGATCTACAAGGGACTCCTTAGACAGGCAACGATGATGGCATTCAACGACGCATTCTTCGTTGTCTATATAATAATGGTATGTGTTCTGCCGTTTGTTTTTTTTATGAAAATGGGAAAACAGGGCCTGCCGCCGGGGATGCACTGAGTTGACGCTCTTTCTGCTGACATTCTTCCTGCTCTACGGAAGCCTTCATCTGTATGCGTTTCTGCGGGCGCGGGCAGCGTTTGCCTTCAGCACGACGACCGGCATTTTTATTGCCGGGTTGATGCTGGTGATGACTATTTCCCCGATCATTATTCGCTTCTCCGAGAAAGCCGGCTCCGAACTTTTTGCACGCCTGATGTCATATGTTGGATATACATGGATGGGGATCATATTTCTCTTTGTTTCCTTTTCCATCCTGATTGACGTGTACCGGTTGTGCGTTGCTGCAGGAGGTTCTGTTCTGGGGAAAGACCTGACGTATCTGTCCTTTACAGGGCGGTATGCCGTTCTTCTTCCCCTTGTGATTTCGATCATGATTGCTCTATACGGTTTTTTCGAGGCTGTGAACATCCGCACTGAAAAGCTCACGATATGGTCTCATAAAATTCCCCCTGACGTCAACAGGGTGCGCATAGCACAGATTTCGGATGTCCACCTTGGGCTGATCGTGCGGGAAAGCCGACTGGAACGCATCCTGTCGGAAATCGAAAGAGCAGAACCGGACATCCTCGTTTCGACCGGAGATCTCGTTGACGGGCAAATCGACAACCTCTCGGGACTTGCAGCAATGTTCCGGGAGATCAACCCCCGGTTCGGCAAGTATGCAATAACAGGCAACCACGAATTTTACGCCGGACTCGAGCAGTCGATGTGGTTTACCGAGCAAGCAGGATTCACCATGCTTCGGGGGGAACGGGTTGATATACAGAACATTCTTACCATTGCCGGTGTTGATGATCCACAGGCAAATTCTTTTGGCCTTTACCGGGGCGGAACTGAGAAAGAGGTGCTTGCTGATCTGCCGGATAACAGGTTTGTCCTGCTTCTGAAACACAGGCCGCTGATTGATGAATCCTCGCGGGGTCTCTTTGATCTGCAGCTCTCCGGGCATGTTCACCGGGGCCAGATATTCCCCTTCAGCATCATAACCGGGCTTTACTATGAAACGCAGTCCGGTCTTGCGCAACTGTCGGACGGATCCTCACTATACGTCAGCAGGGGTTCGGGCACCTGGGGGCCGCCGATACGTTTTCTTTCACCTCCGGAAGTAACGGTTATCGACCTTGTCCGTGCGGATGAATAGATCGTGCACCTGCAGGGAAATTGATATAATACGTGCATGAAAAAAATACCTTTTCTGCATATCATTCTTTTCATCCTTACGCTGTTCTCGACGCTGTTTGTGGGGGCCATGCAGACAGGGGCAGACCTCCTGAAAGATCCGGGGCAGATTTACCGGGGCCTTCCATTTGCCCTGTCGTTGATGATCATTCTCCTGACCCATGAATTGTCCCATTATTTTGCATCGAAGAGACACGGGGTCAAGGCCACGCTCCCATATTTTATTCCGGCTCCGACCATTATCGGAACATTCGGGGCATTCATCAAGATGAAATCCCCGATTGTCACCAGGAAGGCCCTGATCGATATCGGCGCTTCAGGACCGATAGCCGGATTCGTTGTTTCAGTTGCCGCCTCAGCAATCGGACTTCGTGTATCAGAGGTTGTACCGGTTGCACAGACCAAAGGCGCACTGAATCTGGGGGATTCAATCCTGTTTTCTCTGCTTTCCAATGCTGTTATAGGTGTTACGCCTGCAGATGCCGATATTCTTTTAAATCCTATCGCATTTGCGGGATGGATCGGCCTTTTTGTGACTTCCATCAATCTCATACCAGTCGGACAGCTTGACGGTGGCCATATCGCATACGCATTTCTCGGGGAAAAACATACTGGCCTGTCATTTATCCTTGTTCTCATGATGAGTTTACTCGGGTTTTTCCTGTGGGAAGGGTGGGTCGTATGGGCTGTGTTGCTGTTGGTCCTCGGACTCAGACATCCGCCGGTTATTTACTGGGAGAACGCCCTTGACGGGAGGAGAAAGCTAACCGGCTGGATCGCGTTCCTGATTTTTATCATCACCTTTATACCGGTTCCGTTCAGGATCATATAATTATATAAACTGGTGATGTGGTATACTAATGCTACCTTCTCGAAGGAAAAATAGGTTTTTGGGAATAATTTCCTAGGTTATTTGTAATATTGAGGTGTCATTCCGGATTATCCGGAATCTCTCCCTGTTTTTTAGTTCAATGTGTTTATATTCAGAAGGATTCCCGCCGAGCGGGAATGATAGACTCAGCACCAAAGAGCTCTTTTTGCGGGATGAACCGTTCCCAATATAGTTGATAAAAGGAGACGATACATGAGAGTTATCCTGAAGGAAGATGTAAAAAAGCTGGGGAGTATGGGACAGATCGTTACTGTCGCCGACGGATTTGCACGGAACTATCTGGTACCGAGGGGGCTCGCTGTTGAGGCAAGCAGCAAGAACATGAAATCACTGGAACATGCACAGCGGGTGATACAGGAAAAGGCAAAGAAAGTGAAGGAATCATTGCAGGACTTCGCTGACAGGCTTTCGAAGATTACACTCGTGCTGCAGGCTAAGTCCGGGGAAGAGGGCAAGCTGTTCGGTTCGGTAACGAGTATGGATATCGCTGAAAAACTCAAAAGCGAGGGAATCGAAATAGACAGGAAAAAAATATCCCTTGAGGAACCGATCAAGAGACTCGGAACCCACACGGTCAGTATCCATTTACACCCGGAGATCAATACACAGATTACCCTGCAGGTTGTTGAAGAATAACGTTTTCAGGTCATAAAGGAATGCGGAATACCGATCTGCATCTCGATAAATTACCTCCTCAGAACCTCGACGCCGAGCAGTCTGTTCTCGGCGCCATTCTGATCGACAACAATGCGCTGACGAGAGCTCTGGAGATCCTCGATCCGGAAGACTTTTACAAGATGTCACACCGGAAAATCTTCTTTGCCATGACCGAGCTCTTTGATAAGAATGAGCCGATAGACCTTATCACCCTCACAGACGAGCTGAAGAAGAATGATGAATTGGAGGCTGTTGGCGGCATAGCCTATCTTTCCCAGATGGTGAATATGGTTCCTACCGCTGCGAATGTGAAGTACCATTCGCACATTGTACGGGAGAAGGCTCTCCTCAGAGGACTCCTGCTTTCAGCAAACGAGATCGCTGGCAAGGTGTACGAGGATAATCTTGACGCGGAAGACCTCGTGGACTATGCCGAACGATCGATCTTCAGGATTTCCGACAAGCGGGTCAAGGCGTCGTTCGTGACATTGAGAGAGGTTATCCGCGACAGTTTCGAGATGATCGAGCATCTCTATGATAAGAAAGAGACCATAACGGGTGTGCCCTCGGGGTTTAGGGATCTTGACGACCTGACGACCGGTTTTCAGAAAGGCGACCTCATTGTCGTTGGAGGGAGACCCTCCATGGGAAAAACAGCCTTTGCCCTGAATATCGCTCAGCATGTCGGGCTCGAACTCAGAGAGCCGGTTGCGATATTCAGTCTCGAGATGGCAAAGGAACAACTCGCAATCCGGATGTTGTGTGCAGAGGCAATGGTGAATTCCAACAGTATCAGGAAAGGGTTTATCAAGAAAGAGGACTGGCATAAATTGACCAGCGCAGCCAGCAATCTCACCGGAGCGCCAGTTTTTATCGATGACACCTCAGGCATTACGGTCCTTGAGCTCAGGGCAAAGGCGAGACGACTTAAGATCGAGCATGGCCTCAGCCTCGTCATCGTTGATTATCTGCAGCTGATGAGGGGGAAGGGATCTTTTGAAAGGCGTGAACAAGAGATATCGGATATATCCCGTTCCCTGAAGGCATTGTCGAAAGAGTTAAGCGTTCCGGTCATAGCCGTGAGCCAGCTCAACAGGAGTGTTGAGCAGCGGCGTCCCCCGAAGCCGATATTGGCGGACCTCAGGGAATCCGGAGCAATTGAGCAGGATGCGGACGTGATTCTTTTTCTCTACCGGGATGAGGTGTATAACAAGGAGTCGAAAAAGGGACACGCGGAAGTCATCATTGCAAAACAGAGGAACGGACCGACCGGAACAGTCAACCTTGCTTTCATGTCAAGCTGCACGAGATTTCTGAATATCTTCGACAGGGATATGGAAGAGAGCGGGGAGGAGGCATTTTGAAAAGGGCACCGTCTGTTGCGGGACAGTTTTATTACGGCACGGTACCGAAGCTGACACAGCAGGTTAATGAATACATTGATGTATCGGCAAAAAAGGAGAGGGTTATCGGTGCGGTCTGTCCTCACGCCGGCCTGATGTATTCGGGATCTGTTGCAGGAGCAGTATATTCTGCAATCGACTTTCCCGAGACATTTATCCTCATGGGACCTAATCATACCGGTTTGGGGGCACGGATTTCCCTCATGGAGTCGGGCGAATGGGAGATTCCGACAGCGACATTTCAGATCGATGAGAAGATTTCCCACAGAATTGCGATGAACGTTCCCCTCGTAACAAAGGATGCAAAGGCACACATGTTTGAACATTCTCTCGAGGTGCAGTTGCCCTTCATTGCATATTTCTCGCAGCAGACAAAGATTGTACCCATCACCATTCTTTCCGCATCAGTTGAAGACTGCAGAATACTTGGTGAGGGAATAGCACAGGCGGTTAAGACTGCCGGATATCCGGTAGTTCTGATAGCAAGCTCCGACATGAGCCATTATGTGCCAGACAGCGTTGCGAAACAGAAGGACAAAAAGGCTATCGACAGAATCTTGGCCCTTGATCCGGAGGGACTATATGAGGTAGTTTTGAAGGAGCAGATATCCATGTGCGGATATTTGGCCGTAACCACCCTTCTCTTTGCCGCAAAGGCTCTCGGTGCCCGGTCTGCCCGTCTGGTGAAATATGCCACATCGGCAGAGGTGAGCGGCGATTATGATCATGTCGTCGGCTATGCGGGTATCGTTCTGAGATGACATGCTTCATTCTTTCTGATGCGGGGATGTTATATCAGAGGGTCCGTGACAGAAATCAGAAGCGACGACAATCTCCTGAATTGCTTATTGTTTTTCAGATGCATTTTATATTATAATTTTGATTCTGGAGGTGGAAATGTACGCAATAATTGAGAACGGGGGGAAGCAATACAGGGTCTCTCCCGGTGATTTGGTGACTGTTGAAAGGCTCTCTCGCGAGGCGGGTGAAGATGTTGCCATCGATACTGTTCTCATGGTCAACCGGGACGATAAAAGTATCTATGGTTCTCCCTATATACCGGGGGCAAAAGTGATCGCGACGGTCGAGAAGAATGACAGGGCGCGGAAAGTGATGGTCCACAAGCAGAGGCCCCGCAAAGTGTACCGGAAGACAAACGGACACAGGCAACCCTATACTGCCTTAAAAATTAGGGAAATAGTTTTGGAGGACAGCAATGGCACATAAGAAAGGTGTAGGCAGTTCACGGAACGGCAGGGACAGTGAGTCAAAGCGCCTTGGTGTCAAAAGATTCGGCGGGCAGATTGTCCGTGCCGGCAATATTTTGGTCAGACAGCGTGGCACAAAATTCCATCCCGGCGTGAATGTGGGGAAAGGCTCTGATGATACCCTTTTTTCTCTGATTGACGGTGTGGTGAATTTTGAACGGAAAGACAGGGCGAGACTGCAGGTAAGCGTTTATCCTGTGTCGCAATAAACCGTAACAGTATGAAACAAAAAAGGCGGGCACTCATGCCCGCCTTTTTTGTTGAGACGGTATTCAATGCAGTTCGTTGATTATGTGAAAATTTTCGTGAAGGCGGGGAATGGCGGAAGGGGATGCGTCAGCTTCCGCAGGGAGAAATACGTTCCCAAGGGCGGTCCGGACGGAGGAGACGGGGGAAGGGGCGGACATGTCGTTTTCAGGGCGACTGATGAGTTGAACACTCTCATCGATTTGCGGTACCACCGGGAGTACCGTGCACCAAGGGGACAGCACGGCATGGGGAAGAAGATGCACGGGAGAAACGGAGAGGACCTTGTGATCCCTGTTCCTGTTGGAACCATCATAAAGGA
>Ga0111182_1038_pt1 | contig 9846 bp, 8 predicted proteins | sample DeeMarSWOR324_28_FD_80239 | JGI IMG/M metagenome (GOLD analysis project Ga0111182, IMG submission 80239) | Nitrospira bacterium SM23_35 | reverse complement strand
TTTAGGGCTTGTCTCCGGATTATGGCACAACTTCCAACAAAATATGCTGCATTCCAACGGTACCTTCCAGGTTGTATAAGTGAGAAGAAGAGATATTGCTCCCCCCATATCGTTTTCTTTTTGGGGTCTGTTCTGTGCTGGAAGGAATCGATATTGTAGAATTCCTGCGGTGCCTGCACAAATGCAATTTTTTCATCCTTGAAATATCCGATGAGCCTGTCGATGAAATGGGGAAGCGGGACATGGTCCGCATCGAAAATAGCGATATATTCGGCTGTGGAATGCTGCAAACCGAAGTTAAGATTCCCGGCCTTGGCATGTTCTTGTTTTTCCCGTGCAAGGTATATGCAATGCAATTCCTCACACAACACCTTCACCTCAGGACGGTTCCCGTCATCAAGGACAAGAGTCCGGTGGGGATATTTCAGGTCATTGCAGGCCAGAAGGGTCTTCCGCAAAATATCCGTTGACTCGCTTTTTGTCGGTATCAGTACATCGATAGTAAGGTTTTGAATGGGCGGAGGTGTCTCACGTTTCAATGGTTTCCAGACAACAAAATAAAACAGAAACGTAGTAATCGCACCAAATACTTCTGCTCCATACAAGGCCCAGGAGAAGAACATGGCGTTTTGGTTAAACGTCTCGGTAATCCTCCAGTACAGGTAATAGAGTGTGACGATAACAGCAATTACGGCCAGGACATGCCGCAGACGTTCCGTAGTGTTTGATCTTAGCGGTTTTTTCTCCATAACGAAATGTATGAACTCCTGTGTTATAAAATAGTTATGTCATGTTACTGTAAGTCTTGGTTTAATTTAAGCAATTTCCGTACCGAACTGAAGGTTTTACAGACAACCTTCATCTTAACTTTCAGGAATAGATGGTAAGCACAGGTATTAATTGGTTTTTTTTCGAAAAAACATTCAGCAATAAGAGGAACAGTCTGGTATATTTGGAGATCATGAGTGAAAGGTCGCTCTGTACAGGATGATACTGTGACAAATCATGACAGGGAAACTGAATGATCGAGAATCTTTTTTTGATGAGCCAGGATAAAATATTGATGACGGTTCTCAGTCTTTCCCGTGCAGCATATCTATGATACGCTCGACTCTCGACTTCGGTGCGCCGCTGAAGACCTTTTTGAGTTGGTCATCGGTAAAATGTTCGCGTAAAAAAGCGAGGATGTCAGTTCGTGCTTTCCAGCAGCCGATAATATTCCGGCAGGGCAGTCCGTCATTCATGGTCGTGCAGTACGAAAATTCGATGAGCATACCTAATTGATTGCAGTATATTGTCTTATCCACGGCAGTCCCCGTTACGAAGCCTTTCTTGTACGAGTATATGAAAAAAGAGAGGGAACGGATTCAGTCCCCTCTCAGGGAACATTTAGGGCTTAGGGTATTTCTCCAAAGCTTTGAGGGATTTCTGTATTTCGTCGTCAGGCAAAGCATAATCTTCGAGTTTGCCGGATAAGTATGCATCATAGGCCGCAAGGTCAATAATGCCATGTCCGCTCCAGTTCATGAGGATTACCTTTTCCTTGCCTTCCTCTTTTGCCTTTTTTGCCTCTTCGATAACACAGGCGATTGCGTGATTTGTCTCCGGTGCGGGGATAAACCCTTCTGTTCTTGCAAATGTCACCCCTGCTGCAAATGTTTCAAGTTGACCGTATGCCCTCGCTTCTATGAGATTATCCATAAGCAGTCTGCTGACTATTGGAGCCATCCCGTGATATCTCAGCCCTCCGGCATGTATTGGAGCAGGCATGAAATTATGGCCAAGGGAATGCATTGCGAAGAGAGGGGTTGTTTCGGCAGTATCTCCAAAATCATATACATACGGTCCTTTTGTCATAGTCGGGCAAGAAGCCGGCTCGCAGGCGATTACCTGCAATGTTTTCCCATGAATCTTGTCCCTTACAAAGGGCAAGGCAAGACCCGAAAAGTTGCTTCCGCCACCAGCGCAGCCAATTACTATATCCGGATACTCTCCGATCATTGCAAGCTGTTTGTGTGCTTCAAGGCCAAGGATTGTCTGGTGCAACAGCACGTGATTCGCAACACTTCCGATAGAATATTTAGAGTCTTTTGACGTTGCACCATCCTCGACTGCCTCACTAATTGCTATACCCAAACTCCCGGGATGTTCCTTATTCTGTTCATAGAATTTTTTCCCGGAATTGGTATCCGGACTCGGACTCGGAACACACTTTGCTCCCCATGTTTCCATGAGTGTCCTTCGATACGGTTTCTGGTTATAGCTTATCCTGACCATATATACTTTGCATTCGAGGCCGAATTGACTGCAGGCAAAAGCAAGTGCACTCCCCCACTGGCCTGCTCCTGTTTCTGTAGCGAGTCTCTTTACACCGGAAACCTTGTTAAAATAAGTCTGAGCTATAGCAGTATTTGGTTTATGACTGCCCGGAGGACTCACCCCTTCATTCTTGAAATATATGTGAGCAGGTGTCCCGAGGAATTTCTCCAGGAAAGATGCTCTGTAGAGAGGAGTCGGCCTCCAGATAAGATATTTTTCGAGAACCTCATCCGGTATAGTGATCCACCTTTCTGTACTAACCTCTTGCTCGATGATATTCATGGGGAATATAGCTTCAAGCATATCCGGTGTTATTGGTTTGCCCGTACCCGGGTTGAGAGGTGGCGGAACTGGATTCGGCATATCAGCCTGGATATTGTACCACTGCTTTGGTATCTCTTTTTCGTCCAATAGAATTTGTCTGTTCACGGTTACCCCCTTACATTGGTTATGATTTCGTAACAGGACTATTTTACTGATAAAGGATTTTTTTTTAAAGTGCCGCGATGTGCAGGCAGCTAAAGCAGTGAACCTAAAGCAGTGCTTGACAATATGTCATTGATAAAATTAAAGTATCGCGATGCGTAAACCTTTTATCGCCGCAAATTGGAAGATGCATAAAACAATTGCGGAAACTCAGGCATTTCTATCGATATTTATCCCTCTGATCAAAGATGTAAAAGATGTGACCGTTGTGGTCGCCCCTCCTTTTACTTCTCTGGCAACGGTTGCCGAACAGGTTAAAAATACCAATATCGTGCTCGCTGCGCAGAATATGTTTTTTGAAGAAAAAGGTGCCTATACAGGAGAAATATCACCCATGATGCTTGTCGATGCCGGTTGTTCATATGTCATTATCGGGCATTCTGAACGGAGGCAGTATTTCCTTGAAACGGATGAGGTCGTCAACAGGAAAATAAAAGCTGCACAGAAACATGATCTCGGCGTCATTGTTTGTATCGGTGAATCTCTCGTAGAGAGAGAGGCGGACAAGACATATGAGATATTGCAGAGGCAGCTTGAGGGAGGGTTGAACGATATCAGTCCGGCAGATATGGTCATTGCCTACGAGCCGGTCTGGGCCATCGGCACAGGAAAGACAGCTGCACCAGAACAGGCACAAGAGGCACATGCATTTATCAGGGAAACCCTGAGAAGTTTCTATGGAAAAAGAGCGGATGAATTGTGTATACTATACGGCGGCAGCGTAACTCCGGAAAATGTGGATTCGCTCATGGACTGCAGTGATATTGACGGGGCGCTTGTCGGCGGTGCAAGCCTTAAGGCGGAGAGCTTTGCCGGAATCGTACAATACAGGAAGAAATCATGACGACAGTATTAACCATAATTCATATCATTGTTTGCCTGTTCCTGATTGCCGTTGTTTTGCTCCAGAGCGGCAAAGGAGCTGAAATGGGCGCAGCGTTCGGAGGGTCAAGCCAGACCCTTTTCGGAAGCCGCGGTGCCGCTTCTTTCCTCAGCAAGATGACTTCCGTTGCCGCTGTTGTCTTCATGCTTACCTCCCTGTCACTGGCTATCGTGGCATCGCGGGGCGGCAGTTCTGTTCTTCAACAGACCCCTGCGTCCCGGCAGCAATCATCACCGCCTGTGAGCGGGCCCGTGCAGGCACCGCAGCAGCAGGTTCCGGAGACACAGCCCCAGGCGCCTCCTCAGGCACCGCTGCAGAATCCATCCAAATAGCAGATAGAGTCTGTCCCATAAGGTACAGATTATACCATTGTCCTTCTTGACCACCGTATCAAGCAGGGGACGGGCTCCCAATCCAGAATTTGTTGATCCCGAAGACGCTTAGGACTGGATTTCCCGATCTGACACATGATAAAGGCTTTACTATTTAGACAGAGGCAAACTGAGCTTCTTTGAATTATTTCTATTGGAATGAATTATGGATAGGTCAATTGAAGTCTGTGAATTGCGGTCGATTTTCCGGTCTCTTCATCCGTCTCGATAACAACCGCAGAAAAGATTCCTTCCCCTTTGGCTGTTTCGAATCGCATGGGCATATTCGTAAGGAATCTCCGGATGATTTGTTCCTTTTCTATGCCGATTACCGAGTCCGAAGGTCCTGTCATGCCGACATCGGTAATGTAGGCTGTTCCGCCGGGCAATATCTTTTCGTCAGCGGTCTGAACGTGCGTGTGAGTCCCTATGACGGCACTCACCCTGCCGTCCATGTAATAGCCAAATGCAATTTTTTCGGAAGTTGCCTCTGCGTGAAAATCGATGATAATGATCTTTGTTTCAGCATGCAGCTTTTCGATCGTTTCTTTGCCTGTCCTGAAAGGGCAATCAATGTTCGCCATGAATACCCGTCCGGACAGATTAACGACCGCGACTTTTACCCCGTTTGGAAGGGTGTATACGATGCTTCCGAACCCGGGAACCCCGGGAGGATAGTTTAAGGGTCTGAGCACCCTGTCTTCCTTAGAAATCTGTGGGATAAATTCTTTCTTGTCCCAAACATGGTTGCCTGTCGTAATTATCTGCACTCCATAACCGAAAATCTCTGAGACTGTCTTTTCTGTGATGCCAAAACCGCCTGCTGCGTTCTCGCCGTTGGCAATGACGAGATCGATCCTGTATTTGCCTGCTATGGACGGGAGAAGGGTTTTTGTTGCGTTTCTCCCGATTTTCCCGACAATATCACCGATGAATAAGAATTTCATATTTCAAGATGCACAATGGATGTTCGCAATAGTGCTGTCAATCGTGAATTATGCCTCCTGTTCCGTATCCCGTATGTGCTTATTTAGCGTATTCAACGTACCTCGATTCCCTGATGACGGTCACCTTTATCTGTCCGGGATATGTCATCTCGGATTCAATCTTCTTTGCCATCTCCCGTGATATCATGGATGAGATTTCATCGCTTACGTCTTCGGGTTTCACGATGACCCGTATTTCTCTCCCTGCCTGGATCGCATAACATTTTTCAACCCCCCGGTAGGAAAGAGCCATCTGTTCGAGTTTCTCGAGGCGTTTTAGGTAATTTTCAATGCTCTCTTTCCTGACCCCGGGACGTGCCGCTGACAGCGCATCGGATGCGGCGATGAGCGCTGCCTCAACGGTTATGGGGTCGCCTTCTCCATGATGAACGAGGATGGCATTCACTACCTTGTGATTCTCCCCGTATTTTTTTGCAATGTTCGCCCCGATTTCCTGATGGGAACCCTCTATTTCGTGGTCTATTGCCTTCCCAATATCATGTAGGATACCCGCTCTTCTTGCGAGCTTGGGATCTGTCCTCAATTCACTGGCCATCATCCCTGCAAGGTATGCAACCTCGCGCGAGTGCTGGAGGACATTCTGACCATATGATGTCCTGTATTTCAGTCTTCCGATAAGGCGGATAAGTTCCGGATGGATGCCGGAGAGCCCGAAGTCGAAAACAGCCTTTTCGCCTTCCTCCCTGATATGTGCTTCGATCTCTTTCTTAACCTTTTCAACGATCTCTTCAATCCTTGTTGGGTGAATTCTCCCGTCTGTTATCAAACGCTCGAGAGATATCCGCGCGATTTCACGCCTGACGGGATCGAATGCCGAGAGCGTTACCGTCTCAGGGGTATCGTCCACAATGAGGTCAACACCGGTTGCAGCCTCGAGTGCCCTGATATTCCTGCCCTCCCTCCCGATTATCCTCCCCTTCATTTCGTCATTGGGAAGGGTTACAGACGATACCGTTGAATCAGTGACATAGTCGCTTGCGTATCTCTGGATCGAAAAACCGATAATCTCTTTTGCCTTTTTCTCGGCATTCTCTCTGGTCTCATCCTCAATTCTTTTGGCAAGCTTTGCCGCTTCGAACCGTGATTCTTCCTCTACCTTCTGCAACAGTTCCTGCCGCGCATCCTCCACACTCAATCCAGATACTCTCTCCAGTGTCTCCTTCTGCTCCTTCAGTAATTTGTTTAAAGTATTTTCATTCTCCTGCAAAGAGCGCTCTTTTACCGTGTATTCTTTTTCCCTCTTGCCCATCTCTTGGTCCCGTTTGTCGATTTGCTCGAATTTTCTCTCGATCGTTTCCTCTTTCTGTCTCAGCCTTTTGTCCAGATGGTTCAGTTCCGAGCGTCTTTCCCGCAATTCTTTCTCAGCTTCAGCTTTGGCCAGGTAAACCACATCCTTTGCTTCGACCAGTGATTCCTTTTTGATGCTTTCAGCTTCTTTCCGTGCGATTTCCAGAATTTTTGCTCTCTCACTCTCAAGGGCAATTTTCTGGTTTTTGAGTTTTGTCTGTGCGATAACAAAAACAATGAATCCTGACGCAATACCTACAAGTACAGCAATGAGTACATACACAATCTGATTCATGTATAGGCAACCCCCTTCCTTAATCTTCCCTGAACGTTGAGGGATCGATAAGAGAAGCAAAAAAGCTTCATCTGTCGTTTTCGAATTGTTACGCAGGCAGGGTTATGAATTACAAAAGAATCTTGGAGGTGAGAAAGTGATTATTCTTAAAGATTAATTTCCATCTGCTCTGTATGAAACACCATGTATGTAAAATCCTCCAAAAAGGAATGTACATCATAAACCTGCCTGTAAAAACAAACCCACCCTGCCGTGCAAGAAGAAATTAGATCCGCCTATGAAATAGGTGGGTGCCCTGAAAGAGCCATTAGGCTTCCCTGCACGTATTTCACAAGGCATGCACACCGACCCTTTACGCAGACTCCCAAAAGATCTAACTTGCCGGATCAACAAGTTCTCCTTATCACAAACAGGGCAGGCAATGAAATAAAAACCTCCTTAATGATTATCGTAAAAATCCTTAAGAGTACAATAAAATAAAACCGTGCCTTATGGCAAGGAGAATCTTCAGGGGCTTTTATGAAGATACGGAGGTTTTACGGAGAACTGTTTTTGGGTATCGTATAGGTACAGGAAGTATCGCCGTCAACGATACATGCCTCCCGGCTGATTTCTTTGCCTATTAGTTCCTTGAACATCAGGAGGTCGTAACGGCAGGCATCCTTGTATTCTGACGATAAGCGATAAATGGGACAATTGAATATTTTTATCGTAAAGTGGTTATTGGTATCCTGAAACTCCGTCAGGTATCCTTTTACATCGAGGATAGTTGAAAGTATGGAGAGCTTTTCTCTGAGATTTTTCCGCTCCGGTATAGATTCTTTCAAATCTCTCAGGAATCTGTTCTTGTGCCACTTGAACAGTTCTTCTATCCTCTGCTTTCCTTCATGGTTCTCGATGTCTTTGAATGTCTCGATAATGAACTCGTCGTAAGCCGTGGGGAAGAGGTTTTGTGCCTTTTCTGTGAGCCGGTACAGAAAGGCGGGGCGTCCTATACCCTGCCTTTTCGTAACATAATCGATGTACCCCTTTCTTTCCAGTGACAAAAGATGCTGCCGTATTCCCATGGAGGTAATGTCTAATTCATTGCTGAGGTCTTCAATCGAGAGCGGACCGTTCTTTTTCAGGAGGAAAATGATCTTTTCCCGTGTCGGATTTTCATTCACATGCTTCAGCATAATAAGAAACTATCATAAATTCAGATTTTTGTAAATAAAATTTATAAAAAATGGTACGGGGTAATTGAGTCCCAGTAATCACCTGATTGAGTAACGGCAGGAAATCCCGTTGCGGTTGCCACGGGAATAGCAATTTGATAGACTTCTCTATGATTCAAAACAGGAGCATCACCGGTTGGCCATTGGAGAAAAAACTCTATCAACTGATTTTCGGCAGGCTTGATGGCGGGAAAATCCCGGTTCCGCAGTATCAGAAAAGGATTCTCCGGCTTGTCCGGAACGGTATCGGTGGATTTGTTCTCTTTGGAGGTAAAAAAGATGAAGTGAGGGGCTTCAATGCCGAGTTGCAGGCGGTCTCGGAATTCCCTCTCTTGATCGCCTCGGATATTGAACGGGGGGTAGGGCAGCAGGTTGAGGGCTGTACGCTTTTCCCATGCCAGATGGCAATGGCGGCGGCAACCGACAGGTTCAATCCCAATGATGTTGCAATCCTTGAAGAAGCCATACAAGCAGTTGCCCGTGAAGCCGAACATATTGGCATCAATATGCCCCTCATACCTGTCCTTGACGTGAACAAGGATCCTGATAATCCGATCATCTGCACCAGAGCTTTCTCTGATGACCCGGAGGTCGTGACATGGTTCGGGTTGCTATATATCGAAATCCTTGAAAAAGCCGGTCTTGTGAGCTGTGCAAAACATTTTCCCGGTCACGGTGACACGGCGGTTGACTCGCATCTCTCGCTCCCCGTTATCAGAAAATCCTGTGAAGAACTGATCAGCACAGATGTCATGCCGTTCAGGGCTGCTGTCAGGCATGGTGTCAGCAGCATCATGATCGGTCACCTGAGGGTACCCGCAATCGACTCTCTGCCCGCGAGCCTGTCGCGGAAGATTCATACAATGCTAAGGAGCGCTCTCGGATTTGAAGGCCTTATCCTGACAGATGCCCTGACGATGAAAGCGCTTGATGATATTCCTGATGCCTCAGTCCGCTGCCTGAATGCGGGAGCGGATATTCTGTTGCATCCTGCGGACCCCGATGAAACAGTGAAGGCGCTCATCTCCGCCATTTCATCCGGAAAACTTGATGAAGAACGGATAGATGCAGCCCTGAGCCGAATCATCAGAAGGAAGGAAACGCTGCGGGATGCCGTAACGCGTGATGTCGATTTTCATGCACATGCCGCTCTCTCATCGCAGGTTGCCAATAAATCTGTCAGTCTCATCAAGTGCACACCCGGGGCGGTGCCTCTTGCTGAGGGAGAGGATGTCCATATCTTCATGGCCGGAGACCGGGATCCCGCAAGTATGTCTCCTCTTAGATCCCTGTCACCCAAAGTGTGGATGCTCTCTGGACAGAGCAATTACCCGGATCTCCGCAACGCAACAACCATCGTTGCCATATTTACGAGTATCGCTGCATGGAGAGGCAATCCGGGGATCAGCAGAAATGAACAAGAACGGATTCGTAGGATCATAACCAGTTCCCGCAAGTCTATGGTCCTTTCCTTCGGCAATCCCTATGTGCTCCGGCATTTCCCGGAATCTGATGCGCTTCTTGCAGCGTATGATGCTACCGGTGAGACCCAGAAAACGATTGTGCGATGGTTGACGGAACCGGGCGTGCTTTATGGAAAAATACCGGTCACCTTCCCGTAAGATGGATTTGGAAACCGTCTCTTTTCCCGGAAATCCTGAAAAGCCTTCGATTGTATTTATTCACGGGCTGGGAATGGATAAAAACATTTGGGTTGCCCCGCTCAGGTCCCGTGTCCTTGGTGGTATGTTTCCGCTTGAGTTTCTCGTCAACAGGTATGTTCCGAAAGAACCCCGCGTTTTTCAGACACTGTTCCATGACCTCAAGGAGAGAGGGTATCCCGTGATTACCTGGAGCCAGCAGAAATTGTCAGTGCCGATACATGCCGTTGTACCGGAGCTGCATACTGTAGTCACGCTAGCACGCGGAATGTCAGATGCAGGAATCATCCTCATTGGACACAGCAGGGGAGGACTGATCG
>Ga0111182_1037_pt1 | contig 9996 bp, 9 predicted proteins | sample DeeMarSWOR324_28_FD_80239 | JGI IMG/M metagenome (GOLD analysis project Ga0111182, IMG submission 80239) | Nitrospira bacterium SM23_35 | reverse complement strand
GAGGATGCCTTCATGGACAGCCTCATCAATAATACTATCAATCAGTCCAACCGGTGTATGTCCCTCTGCTGCTGCCATTTCATGATCTATGTTCTCTTCCGTGATCTTCAGGGCAAGGAGATCACTCTGGGATGCCACCCGGTATCTCACTTTTCTTTCCACCAGATCTTTCCAGACAAGGACAAGTTCACTACCTGGCTCCGGCTCAGAATGCACAGTTTTGCTCTCCGGAGTGAGAAGAGAAAGGAGATTTTTCCAGGAGAGGTCCACCAGTCTTAACGTCGGATTCATACAGACCTCGGTGGGGTCTTCCGCACCGCTGACATCACTGCCGCGAACGTCATGAATAGTGTATTCGAGGCGGGCGAGCTCAGGGAGAAATGTGGGCATTCCCTGTTCACCCGCCTGAATTAAAATTTGCTTCAGTGATTCAGGTTCATACGGCGATCTTACTTCGCGGATTAACCTGTCCCATCTTTCCGAACCGACAATTGAACGGCACGTTGTATAGATATCGGCATGCGCTACTTCCTGAAATGTTTTCATACAGTTGATGATAGCATAGTGCCAACTGCACTATTTTTTCCCTGTTCAACTGCTCGGAGCAGGGGCTTCCTTGGCCGGTGCAGTTGTTGTCTCAGTTTGTGCCGGGGCTTTGTCCTGGCCCGCCGGAGGCGGTTGCTGCTCAGTCTTACAACCAAAACTTACTCCGGTCAGGAGACCGGCAACGCTGAGACCTGCGAGGATCTTTTTGAAATCCTGTTTGTTCATTCTTTCACCTCCTTTTTCAGTTATTGTGTCTATCCATCAAGGATAGAGTGTAATGAGGAGATAGGTTGCGCCAAAACTATATAGAAAAACTATCTTTCCTGTTTTATTTATAGATGAAGAATATCAACTAAGGGATTTCCTGTCAAGGATGCGTATGAATTGCAATATATATATTTCCACAGTATTATGAAACGGTAGAGATATAGTGCCGTTTCTAAACCTTGGGATAATATAAGAAGGACATCATTGAAAAGAATACTCATCGCAGCAGTAATAGTGGGTATTATTGTCGTATTCAAGATTTTTAATCTTGGTGAGTATTTCACCCTTTCGTATATAAAAGCTTCACAGCAGATATTTGAAGCCCTCTACAGCGAGCATAAACTCCTTGTTATTGGAAGTTATATGCTGATCTATATTCTTGTGACATCACTGTCCTTGCCGGGTGCCGCCGTCATGACGCTGGCCGGAGGAGGGATGTTTGGTTTGTTGCTGGGGACCGTTATTGTTTCCTTTGCAAGCACCATCGGGGCAACCATGGCTTGCTTTGTCTCCAGATTCATACTGCGGGACTGGTTACAGGGAAAGTTCGGCGACAAACTGAAAACGGTGAACGAAGGCATTGAGAGAGAAGGAGTTTTTTATCTGTTTACTCTTCGCCTCATTCCTGTCTTCCCATTCTGGCTTATCAACCTTCTAATGGGACTGACAAAGATGCCATTGAAGACATTTTACCTGATTTCACAGGTGGGCATGCTTCCCGGAACCATAGTGTATGTGAATGCAGGAAAGGAGCTTGCCAAGATTGAATCTCTTTCGGGTATCCTCTCCCCCGGTCTCATCCTGTCATTTGTGCTTCTCGGACTTTTCCCGATAATAACAAAAAAATTACTCACCTTCTATAAAACGAAGAAATCAAGGAATACTTAGTTCAGTCACAAGGAGGTCGGAAATGGCACAGTATGATTTTGATATAGGCATTCTCGGAGGAGGATCTGCCGGACTTACGGTTGCGTCAGGGGCTGCCCAGTTTGGGGCTAAGACCCTTCTCATCGAAAAGGAGAATCAACTTGGGGGAGATTGCCTTCACTATGGATGTGTGCCAAGCAAGACACTGATCAGGACTGCTCATATCTACCATCTTATGAGGCACGCTGAAAAATACGGTCTTCCGCGTACCGACATCATACCGGTGGATTTCCAGGTCATTGCAGGAAGAATTCAGTCGGTAATTCGCACCATACAGGCGCATGACTCGAAGGAAAGGTTTTGCAAGCTTGGGGCCAGGGTTGAATTCGGCAATGTACAATTTACGGATGAACATGCAGTTCGGTTGAATGGTGAGATGTTTTCTGCTAAGAATTGGGTTATTGCCACGGGGTCGTCTCCACTTATCCCGCCAATAGCAGGAATTGATAACACATCATATATTACTAACAAGGAACTCTTTTCGCTGAAAACCCTTCCCAAATCTATGATCGCAATCGGCGGCGGCCCTATATCAATCGAGATGGCTCAGGCGTTCAGTCGTTTGGGGACAAAGGTGACCGTAGTTGAACTTGCGAATCAGATTCTGGGGGCTGAAGACAAAGACATGGCTGAACATCTCATGAGCATCCTGATTTCAGAAGGGATAACGTTTCATCTGGGCTCTCTGCCTATCAGTACAAAAGACCTTGGCAATGAAAAAGAGATGGTTATTAAAAATGCTGAGGGCAATACCATAAGCCTGAGGGCCGAAACAATCCTTGTTGCCGTCGGAAGAAAGGCAAACCTGCAGGGCCTTGGGCTCGAAGATATATCGGTGGAAACCGACAAAAAAGGCCTGAAGATAGACGAAAGGCTCAGGACAAATCATAAGCACATCTTTGCTGCAGGAGATGCGACTGGTTCTTATCAGTTTACCCATGCAGCAGGATACGAAGGTGGTATAGTCCTCAGCAACGCTATTCTTCATCTGCCGAGAAAAGCGGATTATACCCATCTGCCGTGGTGCACCTATACAGATCCTGAACTTGCCAGCATCGGAATGAATGAAAAACGGGCTGCTGCTGCAGGCATCTCCTATTCAGTCTGGACTGAAGAATTTCGAACAAACGACCGGAGCCTTGCAGAAGGCGAAGAGACAGGGAAAATAAAGCTTCTCCTCGATGAAAAGGAAAAGCCCCTGGGTATCCAGATACTCGGCCCTTGCGCCGGGGAACTCATCAGCGAGTGGGTTGCGGTCATAAACGGGAATGTAAAACTTTCAGTCATCGCGTCAGCTATCCATCCTTATCCTACCCTTGGTGAAATAAACAAAAAAATCATCGGAACGTTTTTTTCCGGTAAAATCTTTTCAAAAAAAGTTAAATGGGCGTTGAAATTCTTCTTTAATCTAAAAGGAAGGGCTTGTCAGGAATAACGAAAGAGGTGTGTTCAGGGTTTTTCCATGGGGGGATGATATGATAAAATTGATTTTTTGTAACGGGTAGGTTGTTCTCCCGATTGCACTTACATGACGAGAAATATGAACAGAATAACAGTGGTTATGCCTGTATTGAATGAAGAAGTCGTCCTGAACGAAACGCTCTCTTCACTTCACCTTTCAGATCACGAAGAATTGATAGTTGTTGATGGGGGAAGCACTGATAATACGGTCTCAATCGCACATACCTTTACCGATAAGGTCTATATCACCAAACGAGGGAGAGGTCATCAAATGAATTTTGGTGCGGCAAAGGCAGATGGAGATATACTGCTTTTCCTTCATGCTGACTGTATCCTGCCTCGTGAAGGGTTCGGGTTAATCAGAACTGTGCTGCAAGATAAGGAGATATCGGCAGGCGCTTTCGACCTCAGCATTGTTCATCCCAAATTGCGTTTTAGGATAATCGAGTATGGTGCAAATCTGAGATCACGAATGACGTCGGTTCCTTATGGCGACCAGGGTTTATTTATGAAACAGGAGGTTTTCGAGCAGTCGGGGGGATTTCCAGATATACCAATTATGGAGGATATTGAGATATCCAAAAGGCTCAAGAAAGCAGGGAAGATAGTTTTTGTAAGGCCGCCCATAAAGACATCGCCAAGGAGGTGGTTAAAAGAAGGACCGGTGTTCACTACGTTGAGAGACTGGGCAATCGCGGTTTCGTTTGCGTTCTTTAAGATATCGCCACATAGACTGATAAAGTACTATGAAGATGTTCGATGAGAACAAACACGAGAAAACTTTGAAGATATGCAGATATGAGATGCGGATCATAGTATGAAATCCTGCTTGGTAAACCTATTTGCCCTTTCCTTTTTTCTCAGCCTTCTCGTTTTACCTCAGATTTACGCCGAGGATGGAAATATCCTAATCCATGAAGATTTCCATAATCTTGAAAATTGGGGGCCCTTCTATTTCCCGAAGATCAAGAAACATACCCAGTACACTGTCATAGAAGAAGATCGTAAAACATATCTGAAAGCAGAAAGTAATGCATCCGCATCAGCGATAATCTATAAAAAAGAATTCAATATATATGAATATCCAAGGATGAGATGGAAATGGAAGATAGACAACATATACCACAAAGGAAATGTAAAGGAAAAATCCGGTGATGATTATCCTGTCCGTGTCTACGTTATATTTAAATACGACCCGGACAAGGCGACTTTTGGACAGAAGATCAAATATGGCTTAGCCAAAAAAATTTACGGTGGGTATCCTCCGCATAGCAGTCTCAATTACATCTGGGCGAACAGAACCGACGAGAAGGGGATAGTCACAAATCCTTACGCAGATGAGGCAAAGATGGTAATACTCGAGGCTGGTCCCGAAAAGATCGGTTTATGGGTACAAGAGGATGTTCATATCGTTGACGATTACAGAAAAGCATTTGGAACTGATCCCCCGGCAATTGCCGGCATTGCGGTCATGAACGATTCAGACAACACGGGAGAAAGTTCCGTTTCGTATATTGAGTATATTAATATCTTTAAAAAATAACACCGCATAAGAAAGAAATGGGAGATCAATGCAACTAGGATATGTAGGTTTAGGAAAAATGGGGTTCAATATGGTCGAGCGCCTTCTCGAGAAGAAGCATGAGGTTGTTGTTTTTGACAAGAACGTAGAATCCGCAAGGAACATTTCAGTCAAGGGAGCTCATCCTGCAGATTCAATTCAGTCACTGGTATCAGCTCTGGCTCCAACTCGGCTTATCTGGATGATGGTTCCGCATCAAGCAGTCGACAGAGTACTTCAGGAACTGCGCTCCTTCCTTCAAAGAGGTGATACCGTAATTGATGGAGGAAATTCTCCGTACAAGGAATCCATGAGGCGTTTTCAGGAATTGAATAAGAGCGGAATAGACTTCTTAGATGCCGGTGTGAGCGGCGGTCCATCAGGAGCGCGAAATGGAGCCTGTATCATGGTAGGCGGCAAAAAGGAAATTTTCAGAAGATACAAAAATCTCTTCCGGGATTTGGCGTGTAAAGGCGGGTATGCATTTATGGGAAGCCCCGGAGCTGGACATTTTGTCAAAATGGTGCATAATGGAATCGAATATGGGATGATGCAGGCTCTGGCAGAGGGGTTTGCCGTAATGAAGGCCTCTCCTTTTAATCTGGACTTAACGAAAATAGCTAATCTTTATAACCATAAAAGTGTTATTGAATCAAGACTGGTCGGATGGCTCCAAAAGGCATTTGCCCAACATGGTGAGAACCTGGATGACATTTCAGCGACAGTATCGCACAGCGGAGAAGGTTCATGGACAGTCGATGCTGCAAAGGAACTTGGAATCCCTGTGCCGGTAATTGAGGGCTCACTGAACTTCAGAATACAATCTCATGCTAATCCAGGGTATACGGGACAGATTCTCTCTGCCGTGCGAAATCAATTCGGGGGGCATGAGGTATTCAGGAAATCTTCATGAGGATACTACTATGCATGAGAGTCATTATTTTTCCTCAGATTGGAATGCATTAATTCAATGATGAAAGATTCCAACGAACAGACAGAAAGTCAGCCACAGTTTCACACATTCGGTGCGTGTCAAATAGAAATCTTAAGATCCTTTTCTCTGATTATCTTCGGTGCCTCGGGGGATCTTGGGAAAAGAAAGCTCATGCCCGCACTCTATCATTTATTTCAAGACGGCCTTCTCCCGGATAATTTTTTTATTTACTGCACCGACCGGATTGAAATGAATATCGAACAATATCGTGAATTAATCAAAAATGCAGTGGAGTCTGCCATCCCGAAAGATTTTAAACCCTCCAAGTGGTTGAAATTCGCAAAAAGATTGTATTATTCGTCGTTCAATTATTCCGATCAAAATTCCTACAAAAGACATCTGAAAGAAAAGCTTCCCTCTTTGGAAAACAGACACCGTACAAACGGAAACCGCGTTTTCTACTTGGCCATACCACCATCAATTCTTGAAAGTGTCATTGTAAATCTCGGTGAAGCGGGTTTATCAGTCGAAGAGAAGGGATATTCTCATGTTGTCATCGAAAAACCATTTGGCCGAAGTTTTGAAACAGCAAGAAAGTTGAATAAAGCCCTGACAAAGTATTTCGAAGAAAAACAGATCTTCCGAATAGACCATTATGTTGCAAAAGAGACCGTGCAGAATATGCTCATGTTCCGCTTTGCAAATTCTATCCTTGAGCCGCTCTGGAACAGAAGGTACATAGATCACATACAGATAACTGCTTCAGAAACGCTCGGCGTGGAACACAGAGCAGGTTATTATGAAGAGTCTGGTGTCATACGGGATATGTTTCAAAGTCATATCTTTCAGCTTCTCGCTGTGACAGCCATGGAACCGCCCGTGGCATTTAAAGCAGATTTTGTCAGGGATGAAAAGATCAAGGTCTTCCGATCAATGAGGCCTTTTCCGACCGACAGGCTCCATGATGTCATCGCGGTCGGACAATACGGGAAAGGCACTATCAATGGAAAGCCTGTTGCAGGCTACCGGGAAGAGCCGGGAGTTGCTCCAAAATCCACTACGTCTACCTTTGCGGCAATGAAGGTACTGATAGATAACTGGAGATGGAATGGGGTGCCTTTCTACCTCCGCTCAGGCAAGAGGCTCCCGGTCAGGAAAACCGAAATTTCTATACATTTCAAGCAGGTTCCGCACATGATGTTTATAAAGGTTATGGATGAATTCATTGAACCGAATGAGCTTGTGTTCAGGTTGCAGCCGGAAGAAGGTATCAGTCTCAACTTGCAAACAAAAAAACCGGGTACGAAGGTATGCCTGAATCCGGTCCAGATGGATTTTTCTTACCAGAAAGATGTATTCCTCGATGCTTACGAGTGGGTATTGCTCGACTGCATACTTGGAGATCAGATGTTATTCCTGAGGCAGGAAGGAGTCGAAGAAACATGGTCTCTGCTTACACCGGTAATCGACCAACTCGAAGCTACAACAGAAGCTACAAAGTTTCCTAACTATGCTGCCGGTTCATCCGGACCTGATGATGCGAGGGTATTGATCGAAAAGGACGGACGTGTCTGGAGAACCCTCATTGCCGAGAAACCTCCTGAACGCGTCAATATTTTCGGACCCAGAGGCCATCAGCAGTGAGGCCGGCGAAATATATTTTTGGGTCTCCCGGAAAAATGATGATGCATACGATTATTCTTTCAGGAGATATCGGTGTGACAAAAACCGGCCAACGAAGAGAAGAATCAGCGTTTCAACAGGGAAACTGTTATGCAAAACGGACGCCCTTGCGTCCTCTTTCTATCTGTCCGATAATGAAAGCTGGGTATCCTGACTGATTCAGCAGCGAAACTGCTTTTCCGGCCGCCCGCGTTGAGACGATCACGACATACCCTATCCCCATGTTAAACGTCTTTTTCATCTCATCTTCAGGGACATTCCCCAATTTCCGGATAAGGCTGAAAACAGGCGGGACAGGCCATGACCCGATTTGAAGAACAGCTCTCATATATTTTGGCAATATTCTCGGCAGGTTGCCCGGTATCCCCCCTCCGGTAATATGCGCCATTCCTTTTATCTGAATAGCATCTTTAAGGGATTCAAAAGCCTTCACATAAATTCGCGTTGGTTTTAGCAATTCGTCCCCGAGTCTTGCACCGATCTCGGGAAGATAAGCCGACACGTTCATCTTCTTCAAATCGAAAAAGAGTTTTCTGACGAGCGAAAAACCATTGCTGTGGAGACCGTTTGAGGCGATGCCAATGATCGAATCACCCTCCCTTATCGAAGACCCGTCAATAATCTTATGCCGGTCTACAACGCCAACAGCAAAACCCGAAAGATCGTATTCATCCTCTGCGTAAAAACCCGGCATTTCAGCTGTCTCACCACCGATAAGTGAGCATCCTGACTGCCTGCATCCACCCGCGATACCTTTCACAATCTGCACTGCCTGTTCAGATTTCAGTCTGCCGGTCGCAAGGTAATCGAGGAAAAACAATGGCTCGGCACCGCTCGTGAGAATATCATTCACGCACATAGCAACAAGGTCTACCCCCACGGTATCATGCTTATCCATCATAATAGCAATCTTCAGTTTTGTACCGACCCCGTCTGTCCCGCTCACGAGAACAGGGTTTTTGTACTTGCGGGTATCGAGCTTGAACAGTGCGCTGAATGAACCGATATCTGTTATAACCTCAGGCCTGAACGTTTTCCTGGCCAGTGGAGAGAGTAGCCTGACAAACTGCTCTCCTTCATCAACATCTACACCTGACTTCTTGTAGGTAAGCTGTTTCATTTTTTCTTATCCTCTCTATCATGGTGTTCATAAAATGGACGGCAGATATCGTATTTGAGCGGATTATTTTGCCGAATGTCGAACAATATATTCAAAAAATGAAGAGGCAGAAACCTCAGAGGTCGCGATTCATATCGAGACCGAGAATGAGCGAAAATATTGCATATGCCGGTGCAAATAAAATACATACAGAAAGCAGGTTAATAGAAAGCTCGGGTTTCTCTATTGTGCACAATCAGGATATCCAGAGCAAGTCCTGCATATATTTTGATACAATAATTATATGCCGGTCATTCTTGTTACCAATGACGACGGAGTGCATTCCCTTGGCCTCTCTTCTCTCTTTAAGGCAATGACCGCCCTTGGCGATGCATACATTATCGCACCCGACAGAGAGCGGAGCGCGGTCAGCCATTCTCTTACCATGCACAGGCCTATTAAGGCAGAACAACTGAAAGAGCGCATTTACAGCATCAACGGGACACCTACTGACTGCGTGGCTGTTGGCATCAATAAAATACTCCCTGACAGGCCAGCTTTTGTGGTTTCCGGCATCAATAATGGCGCAAATCTCGGTGATGATATCACATATTCAGGCACTGTCTCGGCAGCGATAGAGAGCACCATCATGGGGATTCCTGCATTTGCCGTCTCCCTGGTCCTGCAGCAACAGCCGTTATCGCACCCAAATTTCGAGGCTGCAGCAAAGGTTGCTCTTAAGATAGGCACGTATATCCTGGCTCATTCCCTTCCCTACGACACGCTCCTGAATGTGAATATTCCTGATGTTTCACACGACAATTTACGGGGAATAAAACTGACCAGGCAGGGAAAGCGCATCTATGATAATGCAATCAAGGAGACATTCGATCCCCATGGGCAGAAGCACTACTGGATCGGCGGGGGGGAACCGTATTGGGAGCATGGAGAAGACACTGATATCCATGCTGTTCAGGATCACTATGTCTCTGTCACCCCCATTCATCTTGATCTCACCAATTACGATGCGATGCAATTTCTGAAAAACCGTTTATCGTTCAGGCTGTAAAACAGATGATCAAGAAGCACTATGACATCATCATTGTTGGCTCAGGACCTTCAGGCGTCTTCGCAGCCCTCGAACTGCTGAGAAGCAGACAGGACATAAAAATCCTTCTGATCGAAAAGGGCAGGGACATTGACAAGAGAATCTGCCCGATGAAAAAATCGGGTATTTCCTGTTCCGAGTGTCCGGAGTGTTCCCTGCTGAGCGGTTGGGGAGGTGCCGGCGCTTACAGCGACGGCAAACTTACTCTTTCTCCGCACATAGGCGGATCTCTCGTCAAGTATATCGGTAGTGATTCCCTTCAATCGATGATACGCGACGCAGACAGGACCTATGTAACATACGGAGCCCCTGATGAAGTGTACGGACCGGAAGAAGATGACATAACAACCTTGACAAAGCGCGCTGCAGAGCATGATCTCACATTTATCCCTTCAAAAATCAGGCATATC
>Ga0111182_1036_pt1 | contig 10473 bp, 6 predicted proteins | sample DeeMarSWOR324_28_FD_80239 | JGI IMG/M metagenome (GOLD analysis project Ga0111182, IMG submission 80239) | Nitrospira bacterium SM23_35 | reverse complement strand
CCGGAGGCGGCGCAGGCGGTCGAAAATGCACAGAAGGCCGGAAAGGACGAAGTATGTCCCGATGAATTTCAGGCTGCAGCGTGCCGTATGAAGGAAGCCTATCGTACATACTGGGCATGCAGGACTGAGGAAGCAATCACGATGGCCAGGGAAGCAACAGCAATGGCAAAGGCACTCTGTCCACCACCGGCTGCCTGCACGTTAACAGCGTCACCAAAAGAGATCGTGAAGGGAAAATCTTCGACCATTACCTTTACGACATCGGGAACAGTGAAATCTGCGATGTTGGACGGGGAAGAAGTTCCGGTCGCCGGTGCCACAAAAACGGTAAGCCCGATGGCCACTACAACCTATACTGGTGAATGTTCCGGTGTTGGAGGAACGAAAGAAGCCAGTGTGACTGTGAATGTTGTTCCAACGCCGCCACCGGCACCTGAACTGGCTCCAACTTCATCTACGGCTTCGGCTCAGCCGAAGGTGATAGAGAAGATGACTCTCAAGGTTAACTTCGACTTCGATAAATATAGCATTAAGAAAGCTGATGAGGCTGAATTGAAGAAGGCAGTCGAATTTGTCAAGAAGTACCCGGATGCCAAGGTCAAGATCAATGGGCATACTGATAGTATTGGTACCGAGAAATACAACCAGAAACTGTCGGAAAGAAGGGCAAACGCTGTGAAGAATTACCTTCTTCACAAAGGTGTTTCGAACAAGACGGACATTACCACTGCCGGGTACGGAGAAACAAAATCCATAGCATCGAACAAAACTGCCAAAGGCAGGGCTGAAAACAGAAGAGCAGAAATTCTTATTCTCGAATAAGAGCACTATCCGGTACAGGGCAAATACTCATGAAGCGATGTTTGCCCTGTGCTTATCTTCTCCTGTCTGAACCGATGAGAAAATCGCTCACTACACTTCGTTCATGGAAAGCACTCGGTGCGCATTACAAAAAAGTGCGTATGGTGCATCTTCTCGATCTTTTTCACAAGGATCCTGAACGGAGTAAACGGTTTACACGGGAAGGCGCCGGACTCTATGCCGATTTTTCCAAGCACCGTATTACCGAAGAAACGCTCAGACTTCTCATTTCCCTGGCTCATGAGAGCGGCTTGCGGGAGAGGATCGACGCCATGTTCAACGGCGAGAAAATTAACATCACTGAAAATCGGCCCGCACTGCATATCGCCTTGCGCACGCCGAAGAGCCAGAAGATTTATGCAGAAGGTGTTAATGTTGTTTCAGAAGTTCATGCAGTATTAAGAAACATGGCAGAATTCAGCACCCGTTTGCGCCGCGGGCAGTGGAAAGGCCATACCGGAAAGCGTATCAGGAACGTTATCAATATAGGAATCGGCGGTTCCGACCTCGGACCTGTCATGGCATATGAGGCACTCCGGCATTACAGTGACCGCAATCTGCATTTCCGTTTTGTATCGAACGTGGATGGCACTGACTTTACCGAAGCGACGATTGACCTCAGGCAGGAGGAAACACTGATCATTGTCTCTTCGAAAACCTTTACTACCCTTGAAACAATGATGAATGCACGAACTGCACGTCGATGGATTCTTTCTAAACTCAAAGACGAGCAGGCCATTGCCAAACACTTCGTTGCCGTATCGACCAACGCGCGTGAAGTCGCACAATTCGGTATTGACACGTCCAATATGTTTGAATTCTGGGACTGGGTCGGCGGCCGTTACTCCATGGATTCAGCGATCGGCCTCTCCACCATGATCGCTATCGGTCCTGAAAATTTTTTCAAAATGCTCTCAGGATTTCATGCAATGGATGAACACTTCAGGACCGCGCCCTTTGAGAAGAACATACCAGTCATTATGGGTCTTCTCACCGTATGGTACAGCAACTTCTTTGATGCCCAGACAGTTGCCGTGCTCCCTTACAGCTACTATCTCAGACGCTTTCCTGCGTATCTCCAACAACTCGCCATGGAAAGCAACGGGAAATCTGCCACACTCGGTGGCGCCATCGTGGACTATCATACAAGCCCTGTTTTCTGGGGTGCGCCGGGGACAAACGGGCAACACTCATTTTACCAGCTCATTCATCAGGGAACAAGACTCATCCCCTGTGATTTCATTGGCTTCTGCCGGCCCCTGAATTCTCTAAAAAACCATCATGACGTCCTGATGGCGAACTTCTTTGCGCAGAGCGAGGCGCTCGCTTTCGGCAAATCGGTCGATGAAGTTATTGCTGAGGGAACACCGGCAGAGCTTGTTCCTCACCGCGTATTTGGCGGCAACCGTCCTTCAACCACGATTCTTGCCGAACAATTGAGGCCCGAGACGTTGGGCAGTCTCGTGGCACTGTATGAACACAGTGTCTTTACGCAGGGTGTGATATGGCGTATCAACTCATTCGACCAATGGGGAGTCGAGCTTGGTAAAGTACTGGCGAAGCACATCAGTGAAGAACTGAGCAGCATTGCCAATCTGCAGTTGAACCATGACACTTCAACCAATGCATTGATAAAGAGATACCGAAAACGGTGTTAAATCAACAAATGCAGGCGTTGTTCGAAACATTATTTATCTCGATGATCTGATTAAAATATCCATTATCGTTCTCCGAATGAAGACATACATGAAACCATCGTTGAAAGATACACTGATGTATCGAAAGATAATTTTTCTCACACTTTCTGCATTTCTTACACATGTTTTCAAGGCTCACTGAAACGGGATGATCAGGGACTATTTCAGAATACTTGCCGTCGATCTTGCAACAGGAAAAGGGAGTGTTCTTTCGGTCGACGGCAGGGATACCGTGGCAGGCGGCAGCGGTCTGGCGGCTCTGTTATTCAGGAAGTATGCCCATTTCGACAGGCCATGGCATGATGCGGATCAACCGCTTATCTTTGCTATAGGGCCGCTGACAGGGTATTTCCCCCTTATGAGCAAAACGGTATGTGCTTTCAAATCCCCCTATCACGACCAGTATGCGGAGAGCCACGCAGGCGGCCGTTCTGCTCTGGCTCTGAGATTTGCCGACATTGACGGTCTCGTCATAACTGGTAAGGCACGCAGGCCCTCCTGTCTTTTTGTCGGATCCCGGGGCCTTGAGCTGCGGGAGATCCACTATTTATGGGGAATGGATGTCCAGGTTACCGGCAGAATGCTCCGCCATATGTTCAAGGGTTCAGGCCACCGGAGCATTCTCCGCATTGGTCCGGCCGGTGAAAATCGTTCCCCGATGGCCTGCATTAATGTCGATACCTATCGCCATTTCGGCAGACTCGGAAGCGGTGCTGTCATGGGAGACAAGAATCTGAAAGGAATTGTGATACAGGGGGACGGCATCTTCGAACTCATGGAGAACAAGGCATACCCGAAACTGTTCAAGGCAGTGCATGACAAACTTGTCGACACCGATATGATGAGCAAATACCATAATCTGGGTACGGCGGCGAATGTTGCACTGCTGAACAAAATCAATGCCCTGCCTGTCAGCAATCTGCAGCAGACAAGTCATCCGGCAATTGCCGGCATTACCGGCGAAACTTTTGCCGATAAGGCACTTTTGAGAAATGCCGCATGCGCAGGTTGTCCCGTGGGATGCATTCATATCGGGTTTCTCAGAGAGCGGTTTCAGGAGGAAAACCGGTATGTATACCGGCAGATCGCGTATGATCATGAACCGATTTTTGCCCAGGGCTCTATGCTCGGCGTAACCGATTCTTTCGAAGTCCTGTCGCTCTTTGATGTCACCGAGAAAGCCGGACTGGATGTAATATCATCCGGCGTTGCACTCGCCTGGGCTACTGAGGCCCTTGAGAAAGGCCTTATCGCCGAAAAAGAGACGATTGTGCCCCTTCGGTTCGGAAACGCAAAGACCTATAAAGATGCGCTGCAACACCTCGCACTCGGTTCAAATGATTTTTACCGGATGCTCTCGCAGGGTACCGGGAAGGCAGCCCGTCACTATGGGGGCGAAGATTTTGCCTGTGTGCTGGGGCAGGAGATGTCCGGATATGCGACCGGCGAAATCTTTATTGTCTCCCAGGCGCTTGGTCTGCGGCATTCACACCTTGATACAACGGGCTACGCTTATGACCAGAAAACGGATAAAAACGATGTCGAAGAAGCGCTGCAATTCTTTCTCGATGATGAACAGTACCGGGTCTTCCTGACTTCGATGGTAGCATGTCTCTTTGCCCGGAATGTTTATACCGGGGAAGTCCTCTCTGAATGTCTTCATTCTCTCGGCTATCAGGTGCTGGCGGATGGCATCGAGCGGGTCTCCGGGCAGATCCGGAAACTGCGGTGGGAAAACCGTATCGCAACAGGCTTCGATCCGCAAGCGGTATCCATCCCTAAGCGCTTTACCGAGGTCACAACATGGAAAGGCTCTATTAACCGGGATTTTCTTATGAAACTCAAAGATGCATATGCCCGGAAGATCCTGGAGCTTGGGGGTAATCCAGAACCTGCAGACCCTGCTCAAAAAATTATGTAATTCGATTCTGCAGTTTCCAATGCATTTTTTTGATGTCGCCCCTTTTGCTCTTTATTTTTCATTTGTCTTACAATAAAACTTCACATGGCGAAATTATTCTTCTCCGGAATCGGCGGCAGCGGTGTTTCTGCAATTGCAGGATTTATGGCAGACAAAGGACATATTGTTGCAGGTTCTGACCGCTTATTCGAAAGGTTTCCCGAACACCCGGTTTCACGGATTCTGCGGGCAAAAGGCATTGCCATTGCACCCCAGGACGGCTCAGGAATCGATACGTCTTTTGATTGTGTTGTGTGCAGTACGGCCGTCGAAAAAAGCCAGCCGGAATTGGGAAAAGCAATGGAGCTGAATATTCCGATAAAGACCCGTCCAAAATATCTCTGTGAGATTATTTCTCAGTACAGGACTATTGCTGTTTCTGGGACGAGCGGTAAATCTACGACTTCAGGCATGCTCGCATACCTTATGGACAGACTGGGGATGCATCCAAATTTTATCGGAGGCGGTCGGGTGAAGCAGTTGAGGAATAAGGAAAATCTCGGGAATTCCCTTGCCGGTGAGTCTGATACATTCGTCTTTGAGGCATGTGAATCCGATGGAACGCTTGTTTCTTATTTCCCCTCCTATTCGATCTTAGTCAGCCTGAACCTCGACCACAATCCGGTCGGGAAGACAGCAGAGATGTTCGAGATTCTTGGCAGGAACACCAAAGAGAAGATTATCGTGAATGGTGACGACGAAAATCTTGCCCGGTGCCGTTTTGATAAACCGGTAACGTTTTCTATCGATAATAATTCTGATTACCACGCGGAAGCGATCGAATATCACCCCTTCAGTACTGCTTTTCAATTACATACCAGAGCCTTTTATCTTTCCCTCCCGGGTAAATATAACCTGCATAACGCCCTTGCATGCATCGCTGTTCTGTCTGAAATGGGAGTCCGGCTTGAGGACATTGCAGGAGTCATGCCTGATTTTACCGGGATAGACAGGCGTTTCGACATCCGTCTTCAGAATGAACGGCATCTCGTGATCGATGATTATGCGCATAACCCTCATAAGATTGCGTCCCTTATGGAAACAGTTCAAAAGATCAGGGAACCTATCTGCTACATCTTCCAGCCTCACGGATTCGGTCCCACGCGGTTCATGAAGAAGGAATATATTGAATCATTTGCAAAAAGTCTTCGCCCGGACGATCATCTGATGATACTTCCGATCTTCTATGCCGGCGGTACTTCTGTGAAGGATATATCGAGCGAGGACCTCTGCAGGGAAATCAGGCTGGCAGGCAAAAATGCAGAGGTGCTGCCCGAGAGATCTTTGCTCTTCGGGCGCCTCAATAGATGGGATACCTACATTGTTTTCGGGGCGCGTGATGACTCCCTGTCAGACTTTGCAGATGAAATAGCAAAAAGATTGCAGTGAAAAAATATCTCCTTCACAGGGAATCCTCCGGCCTCAAACTCGACTACCGAAAGGACCTGAATCCCGAGCAGTATGCTGTGGCCATGCATCGGAACGGTCCCATGCTTGTGCTCGCGGGCGCAGGGACGGGAAAGACGAGGACGGTAACCTACCGGGTTGCACGACTGATCGAAACAGGAACAAAACCGGACAACATCCTGCTCCTCACGTTCACGAACAAAGCTGCCAGGGAGATGATGCGGAGAGTGGAGGGCCTGATCGGCAGAAACATCCAAGGGCTCTGGGGAGGTACGTTCCACCACATCGGCAATATGATTCTGCGAAGGCATTGCCGCCACGTCGGATACAAGGAGGGGTTTTCTATCCTTGACCGTGAGGACTCAAAAGACTTGTTTGATATCTGCCTCACGGAGGTCAAGTGCCGGGAAGCAATCATGCCCAAAGGAGCTGTCCTGGGCGATATATACAGCCTGTCGAAAAACAGGGGGACCGGCATTCATGAACTCATACCCTTCCGGTTTCCTCATTTCAGCCACGTCATTGAGGAAATTCAGCGCGTTATGATGCTCTACGATGAAAAGAAGCAGAGCCTCAACCTTATGGACTTCGATGATCTGCTGACAAACTGGAAGAAATTGCTCCTCGGGCACGAGGATATCCGGCAGTACTATACAGCACAGTTCATGCATGTGCTCGTTGACGAGTATCAGGATACGAACAGGCTGCAGGCAGAGATCGTTGACCTGCTGTCATGCGGACACAGAAACCTTATGGTGGTTGGGGACGATGCCCAGTCGATTTACTCTTTCCGGGGGGCGGATTTCGAAAACATCCTGAAATTCCCAGAAAGGTACCCTGATGTTGCACTGTTCAATCTGACCATCAACTACCGATCCACGCCTGAAATCCTGCAGCTTGCAAACCGGAGCATCATTCGCAATATCAGGCAGTTTCACAAAGAACTCCTCTCCGTCAGAAAACCGGGGGATACACCTTTCTTTGTGCCCCTGAAGGACGTATTTCAGCAGGCAGATTTTGTGGCACAGAAAATACTCGACCTGAATGCTGAAGACGGCGCTTTAAGCGGAATAGCTGTTCTCTACCGGTCTCATTATCAGTCGATGGAGCTTCAGATGGAGCTCCAGAGAAGAGGTATTCCCTTTGAGATACGATCAGGCCTGAAATTCTTTGAGCAGGCACATATCAAGGACGTGCTCTCTTTTCTAAGGGTCGTGATCAACCCCTTTGACGAACTGGGCTGGAAGAGAATACTGAAACTCATCCCGGGGATCGGCAAGGTAACTGCCGGAAAGATCTGGCATATGATCGCTCATTCAGGGGCACCCTTGCATGAGATAAACGCAGCGGGGAGAATTGTTCCCCGAAAGGCTCAGGATGGCTTCAGCCTCTTTCTCAACCTTCTCGGTATCCTGAGAAATGAGGCGCAGGAAAGCATGTCCTCACAGCCGGCTTCCGCAATAGACCACATCATGAAACACGGATATGAAGACTATCTCTATAGCCATTTCCCAAATGCAGAGGACAGGATACAGGATATCGAGCAGATGATGAGGTTTGCCCTCCGGTATACATCGCTCGAAACTTTTGTGAGCGAATTAAGCCTCCAGAGCGCATCCGGAGGGGAGGTTGATGACGGGGACACCGGCAGGGAATGTGTTATACTCTCTACTGTGCACCAGGCAAAAGGCCTTGAATGGGATGCGGTTTTCATGATAGGGCTGAATGACGGCAGCTTCCCGTCAGCGAAGTCGCTGAAAACAGGCGACGAGGAAGAAGAGCGGAGGCTCTTTTATGTTGCCGTAACACGGGCGAGGGATGACCTCTATCTCTGTTGCCCGATTTCATCAGGGGGATGGCAGGGCATCAATTTTTTGAGGCCGTCACGTTTTATCAGAGAATTGCCGGGAGATGTCTATGAGGAGATTCTGGTAGAAGAAGATTTCCATGACCTATAATGAAGCGATAAAGGGCGGTGTCAGGGTAGTCAACAGAAACTGGCAACTGGTGCTCATTCAGCTGAGCGTGGTTTTTATCAGCAGCATCGGGTTTTTTATCATTGTCGGCATACCGCTCGCCATAGCATTCATCATCTTCGGTGTTGACCTCACCGAAATGGCGGATTTGAACGATATCATTAAAATACTCAAGGGCCCTTCTGATATCCTGTCGAAGTACTTTGGCCTCTTCCTCATCGTTCTTGCAAGTTTGCTGCTGTACCTTATCCTGATCGCACTCCTCGGTATTTACGTATTTGGGGGATCGATCGGTATCATCGGGAGATCCCTCAGAGACAGTTCTCTCACGTTTCACGTCCGGGCATTTTTTGAAGAGGCAAAAAGGCTTTTCCTCCGGCTGCTCGCCTTCACGTCATTCATCGGGATCGTTTTTATTATCGTCGCCTTTGTCCTCGGCATCCTGGGTGGTGGAATTGCAGCGCTGGTATCGTATGCGCAGACACAGGATTCCACCCTTGCACTCTTCATCGGGACTTTTTTCTCGCTGATTATGATCATCATGGCAGCAATCCTCATTCTCGGCATCCTTTCGATAACACTCTACGGCATTGCCTCGCTGTCTTTTAAAGAAACCGGCCCTGTCAAATCCATTCAGGAAGCCTGGCAGTTTATGACCAGGCACCCCGATGCATTCTGGCTCTATACCATTCTTTTCGGAGGGTATTTGCTCGCAAGCTTTCTCCTGGTCCTTTTCAGTTATCCCTTCGCCTTAATACCGATTATCGGTACGATTCTCTCCTTTCCGTACCAGCTCATCTCGTATGCTTTCGAAACCTACCTCGGCCTCATCATCATTGCAGCGATGCTGAATTTTTATTATTCCATGGAAATTCAGACCGTATCCGCTGAACCTGATGCGGAAGGACCTGTGCAACAGCCAGCCGAATAGCAAGAAAGCAGGGATCAGGTTTCTGAAGGTGCAGAAAAGGAAGAGAATTCATACGAGTAATGAAGGTCTGTTAAACGCCGTATATTTCTTATTGGATTCACATGAAGGTAACTTTTTATACTGAAATCAATGGCAATCATATGCCGTAATCTTTGTTTAAAACCGAAGAGGACAATATGGAAGACAGTCAGTATGTGATTCTAAAAAAAGAAAAATTCAACGATTTTATCTCCTCGCTCTCGCAGATGCAGACGCTTGTTGCTCCTGTGGCAAAAGGCTTCAGGAATTACGCCTTCGAAAAAGTCACATCAGGGAACGACATAGCGTTGAAATATATCCCGACCGTCCTCCCGCTTAAAAAATTCTTCATGCCCCAACGGGAGACCCTTCTCGAATTCAAGCTCGACAAGAGATCACATGCAGAGGCGATTGTCGAATGCGAGCCGGTAACAATCTTCGGAGCACATACCTGCGATCTTGCAGGTATCCAGTGCCTGAATATGGTTTTTTCTGAACGTCCGAAAGATTACAATTATCTGACCCGCAAGAGCAAAATAACCTTAATCGGTCTGGAGTGCAATGAATATTGTGATGAATACGCAAGCTGTCACCTTGTTCATGCGAGCTTTCCCGGCGGCGGATACGACCTCTTCTTTACGGACCTGGGTGACTATTTTATTGTTCATGTGAATACCATATCCGGAGAGGAGATTCTCAATGCTACGGGGCTATTCGAAAAGGCCGGTTCAGTGAACAGCAATGCACTAAAGAATTTGCGCGACCATAAGAGAAAGATATTCAGCAACGAAGTGCCGATAAAGACAAAGCTGATCCCGGAGCTTTTCGATGCAACATTCCGTGCTCATGTATGGAAAGACCTTGAAGAACGGTGCCTTGCTTGCGGCAACTGTACCAATGTATGTCCCACATGCTATTGCTTTGACATAAAAGACGAACTCGATCTGAGCCTCACGCACGGGGTCAGGTATCGTGTCTGGGATTCCTGCCAGCTGGAGCCATTTGCCCGGGTAGCCGGGGGGATAAATTTCCGGAAGGACCGCTCTGCACGGCAGAGGCACCGGTATTACCGCAAATTTCGATATCCCGTCGACAGATTTGCACGGTTCTTCTGCACAGGATGCGGCAGGTGTACCCGCACCTGTATGGCGAATATCAGTCTCAAGGAGACACTCAATGAACTGATAAAGGAGAGTGAGGACAGAGTATGGAAAAAGTGGTTATAAAAGACTCCGGTTACCGGCTGAAAAAAGCAATGATTCTCCAGACAAAAAAGCTGACGACCAATGAAAAGTTCTTTGAGATAGCGCTCAAGGACGGCAGTGCACTCGATCATGAACCAGGTCAGTTTATCATGATCTCCCTGCTGGGGATCGGAGAATCCCCCATATCAGTCTGCTCATCCCCTGCAAGGCGTGACTCTTTTGATCTCTGCATCAGGGCGGTTGGAAAAGTGACGAGGAGTCTGCATGCCTTAAAGGCCGGAGATGAAATAGGTATCCGCGGTCCGTACGGCAAAGGCTTTCCAGTAAGTATCCTTGCCGGTAACGATATTCTGATCGTCGCCGGCGGTTTAGGCATCGCCCCGCTTCGCTCTCTCATCATGTACGTCCTTGATAACCG
>Ga0111182_1035_pt1 | contig 10590 bp, 8 predicted proteins | sample DeeMarSWOR324_28_FD_80239 | JGI IMG/M metagenome (GOLD analysis project Ga0111182, IMG submission 80239) | Nitrospira bacterium SM23_35 | reverse complement strand
TAAGGCCCCGTTTTCTGGGGATCGGTTGGACCGAATATCGCAAAGACAGGTGTTCCGAGAGCGGCAGCAATATGCATGGGACCTGAATCGTTACTCACGACGAACTGTGCCTGCTTCATAATGTCCACCAAATCCTTCAGATCTGTTTTTCCTGCAAGAGATATAGACTTGCCTTTTGACAGAGAAACGATTTCATCAGCGATAGTGCTATCACCTTTGCTTCCCACGATACAAGTTTTTGTGGGCAGTAAGGATGCAAGTTTCCCAAAGTGTTCAGCCGGCCATCGTTTGGTTTTCCATCTGGCACCTGGCACAAGAACTGCGTATCCATCAGGGGTAGGCAAGGATGAAGGATGAGGGATGAAGGATGAAGCTCTCTCGACTGGCGGGAACGGAAAGGAGATGTCAGATATATCGCAGCCCAGATATTCGGCAATTTTCAGATATCTATCGACAGCATGGATATCTTTTCCACCCGTAACGGTATGTGTATAAAAAACCCTGCTCCCTTCTCTTGCCTCCTGAAATCCGATTCTTACCGGAGAACCGGTTGCAGAAGTAATAATTCCGCTCCTCAGAAGTCCCTGCAGGTCAATTACCAGATCGTATTTTTCCTGCTTCAGCTCTCTGAACAAGAGCCTGACTTCTTGCACGGTCTGCCTTGCATTCCGGATGTTTTTCCAGGAGTCTTTTTTGATGATCCATAATCTGTGGATCATCGGGTGGCCTTCAAGAAGTCCTTCGAATCCATGTGCGATAACCCAGTGAATCTCGGCTCCAGGGAAACATTGTTTCAGTGCAAACAGAAATGGGAGGCTGTGCACGATATCACCGAGCGAACTCGGTTTAACAATGAGAATTTTCCGTGGAACTTTCATTTTAAGCTTCAAACTTTTTATTTTTTATCCCCCTAATAAGAGGGGAATCTTGGGTGCTTTTTAGTATCCATTTCACCGCATCTGTTAAGTTGGCAGCGGTGTAATCTGCGTGCTCGGATTCCTGTAACTTACCCGTTTGCACCAATACTGCTTTAGCACCAACAGATTTTGCAAGAAGCATATCCGTTTCCTTATCCCCAACCACAAAAGATTTTTTGAGATTAATCCGATGGCTGCTTCTGGCCCTCAGCAGCATTTCCGGTTCAGGCTTCCTGCAAACGCAGTGTTCGTCAGGATGATGGGGGCAGTAATAAAAATCATGAAAGCCATACTGATTGGTGAACAAACTGTTTGCCTCCTGAACGAACTTTTCATCAATCAGACCTCGAGCGATTCCGGATTGATTGCTTGCCCCTATGAGTTTGAATCCTTGTTCTTTCAGCAATTTCAGGCTATCTATGTCTGTGAAGATATTCAGATCTTTCATGTTGTTTATATACCCAGTGTCCTGACAGATGGTGCCGTCCCGGTCAAAAAAAACCGCCGGGACATCAGGAAGTATTTTTTTTATCCCGTAATAAACCTCATCCGATGCAACAGCATACATGCATTGCATATCATTCCGTTTGCAGGAGCGATGAAAACAGGGGCTGCAAGGTATGTCAGGGGCAATTACTACGGTGTTGCTGCTTTTGTCATCGGGAGGAGGGCCGGTCAATTCGGGATCCGTGGATCCGAATATCGCGACCATCGGGGTCCTTGTAGCATATGCAATGTGCAGGGGCCCTGAATCATTCGTAAGAAAAACATCACATTCCGAAATGAGCGATATGAGCTCTCTGACGGTTGTCTGCCCGGCTGCATTGAGCAGTGTATCCGGCTTCCTGAACTCCGGAATAATAAGTTTATATATCTCATCTGCAATATCGACTTCTGCGTTTCCTCCGAAGATAATTATGCTTCCGCCGGTATCTGCCATAAACCAGGTAGCGACCTCGGCAAATCTTTCGGGGAACCACCTCTTCGCAGAGCCATATGTTGCACCGGGATTGATTCCGAGGATTGGTTTTTTCATCCCCTCAAGGCGTTTTCTTGCCTGTAGCCGCTCATCAAGCAAAAGGTATATATACGGGTAGGAATATTCAGCCTTCATCCCGATCTTTCTGAGAAGGTTCAGGTAGTAATAAATTTGATGCGTTTTTTCGTGCGGGACTGAGACCGCACTTGTCAGAAGAAAGCCTCTGCCGTCCCGGTTGTAACCGAAGCGATCCTTAATGCCGGAGAGAAAAGTCAGCATAGCTGCATCAAAGGCATTCTGAAAAAGAATTGCACCGCAGAAATGCTCCCTGCGTAATGTCGCTGATAGTTTAACCTTGCCGGTGAGGCCTTTATGGGTATCAGCGTACAGGATTATCGAGTCGATATCCGGATTATTCTCAAAAACGCCCGATAACCAGGGTTTTACGAGGAGAGAGATGTTTGTTCTGCTCAGTTCGTTCCTCAACGCTTTCAGTGCAGGAAGGGTCATGACACCGTCTCCTATCCAGTTCACCCCTCTGACGAGCAGCCTTTCACACGAAGGATCAATCATCAAATATTGTAGCATTTCGAAGGCCTGCCGAACTGCTCTCTTTGGCCTGGATTTATGGCTGGTTCGCCGTTCCCTGATCGCTCGCCTGATTTTTTCGGTAAGCCCTCGGCGACATTTTGTATGCCGCCTTGAATGCTCTGATAAAGTGGCCGCAGTTATTATAGCCTACTGAAAAAGCGATTTCGGTAATACTGGTGCTGGAATTTTTCAGGAGATCCCCGGCATTCTTCAACCTTACACTGTTCAAATACGATATAAAGCATTGATTGAATTTCTCCTTGAATGCCCTGGAGAAACTGAACCTGCTCATGCAGGCCATACGGGAAAGTTTCTCAAGAGTGATTTCCTCCATGTAGTTCAACTGGATATATCGTGCGATATTGTCCATGTGACGCTCTTTGTTGAATGGTGCCGGATTATCTTCCTGTCCCTTTTTATCCCTGAGTATGTCTGAAACCCTCTTCCTGAGGTACCCGAGATTGAGAGGTTTTTTTATGTAGTCTGTTACATTCTTTCTGAGCGCCTGAATGATCAGTTCTTCATCACCATATCCCGTTATCATGATGACCGGCAGGAACGGGTTTTTCTCCCTGAGTGACTCCAGCACATCAAATCCATCCCGGTCCGGCAGGAAATAGTCGATAATTGCAAGGTCAACAGACCGAGAGGGGAACTGCATGGCATCGGAATATGTCGATGCTTCGAACACACAATAATCGACGTTGAAAGCGCTTATTAAAAGGTCTCTGATAACGCTGTTATCGTCTATAACGAGAAGAGATTTCTTAAGCATGGGAATAATAATAAGCAAATGCTAAATAATTATATACGATATGCTGCAGGGTGTAAAGAAGAAAAAATCACATTCTTTGCCTTTTTCATCGTGATTTTTCTTCAATCGCTGAAGGACTTCACATCGTCACCAGCAGGGGGAATTTTTTTGTGATGCTATGAGACTCCCTTTTTCACTTCCCTGACATTGATTGGTATTTCGACGATAAAGGTTGTTCCCTGATTTTGTTTACTCTCCACCAGAATAGTGCCCCCTAACTTTTGGACGATGCCGTAGGAAATTGAAAGACCCAGGCCTGTTCCCTTTCCTTTTTCCTTTGTCGAATAAAACGGCTCAAAAATGTGCTTCAGGTTTTCCTTTGGAATCCCACTTCCATTGTCTTTTATCGCAACCCGGACAAACTGATCGTCTTTCAGATAGGTCGATACTTTGATATGTCCATTTTCCTTCACTGCATCAATCGCATTATTGATGATGTTCAGGAATACCTGTTGTACTTGTCCTCTGTCAGTAATCATTTTCGGAAGATCCTTCTGCAGATCGAGTTCCAACTGAATATCCCTGTAGAGGATCTCTTTTTCCAGAAATCCAATAACTTCCTGAATGGCATCATTGATGTCTGTGGTATCCTGACTGAGTTCCATTCTCCGTGAAAAACCCAACAGTCGATGGGTAATCGTCCGGCACCTGGTTACGCTGTCTGATATTCCGTTGATAAGTGTCAGGAATTTTTCTTTGTGTTGTCCCATATTATCTGATCGCTCAATGATATCTTTCATAAGTCCTGCCTTTTCATTAATGATGGCGAGCGGGTTATTGATTTCATGGGCGACACCGGCTGCAAGCCTTCCGATGGAAGCCATTTTGCCTGCGTGTTCAGATTGCGTCATGGCTTCTTCCCGTTCAAGGTCGGATAGTTTTATGCGATTTACGACCATATTTGCCATGAGAATGGTAAAAATTGTTCCGAGCAGGATACTGAAAATGGTGATAAAAAATATTTCATTTCTGAAGATGCTCGGGATCTTGGTATAAGGAGCCGATCGGATATCGGTAATTAAAATCCATGATGTATGCTGTATCGGGGCTAACCCGCATATTTTAGAAGTACCGTCTTTTGCCTGGATTTCCTCTATCGATATTCCCTGCCGGGGCATCTTGAGTTGATATATATATTGCTGCAAGACATCTCCATTGAATTTGGAAGGGGTTTGCAGTGTCCCTTCACGGTTTATGATGAAAATATCATCATTCGGCCTCTGATTAACAGCGGTTACGTATTTTTGCAAGGTATCGATGTTGATGGTGGCTCTGAGAATCCAGAATGGCTGATTCCCCCTGGCTTCGCTTTTGACAGCGATAGCAAAATGAGGAATTTTTCGGTATCCCAAAAAGACATCGCTGACATAAAATGAACGGATTATGACCTCCTGGAACCACTCCTGTTTCGAATAATCTTTGCCCGTGAGGCTATAGGGCCCTGAATACGATTTCTGGATTCCTGCCGAATCAATGATGCCAAAATCGACGAGCCCCCCGAATTCTCTTTTGAACTTCTGAAATACGTCGGTCAAGGTTTCGGGTTCTGATAATTGCTCATAGGAATAACTTGAAGCAATGAACCTGAGTGCAGAGATTCTGCTGTCTATGAAGAACTCAATTGTTTGCCTGGTATTCTGGATCTCCCAGTTCACCTGTTTATAAAAATCGTCTTTCAGAATCTTCTGAAACCAGAAATAACTTATCGTGATGACAATGAAGAGGGGAACCATCGAGAGAAATATATCGAGCAAAACAATCCGTATTTTCAGGCTCGCGTAGCGGTCTTTGCCGAGAATACGAAAAATTTCATGGGGGTGAAAGATGTCTCTGAGAAGGTCGGCAAGTTGTTGCTTCAGATTGCTCATAGATCCTTTACCGAATTACGATTTCACTTCAGTTCTTTGATCTTCTCCGCCTGATCATAGGTAATGAGAGCGTCAAGGATTTCATCGATATCGCCCTCAAGCACCTGGTCAAGCTTATGGAGCGTAAATCCGATTCGGTGATCGGTCACGCGGTTTTGGGGGAAATTGTACGTCCTGATTTTCTCACTCCTGTCACCGCTTCCTACCTGCGATCTCCTCTCTGAAGCACGCTCCTTTTCCTGGCGTTCCATCTCGATCTCATACAGTCTAGCACGCAGAACCTTCATCGCTTTATCTTTATTTTTGATCTGGGACCGCTCATCCTGACACTGGACAATCAGTCCCGTGGGAATGTGGACGATTCTTACCGCAGAATAGGTAGTATTTACTCCCTGACCTCCGGGGCCTGATGAACAGAATGTGTCTATCCTGAGGTCTTTTTCATCCACCCTGATGTCAACGTCTTCAGCCTCGGGAAGCACCGCAACGGTGGAGGCAGAGGTGTGGATTCTTCCTGAACCCTCGGTAACGGGGACCCGCTGGACCCTGTGCACGCCGCTTTCATATTTCAGACGGCTGTAAGCATTTTTCCCCTGTATGGAAACGATGACTTCCTTGATACCGCCAAGACCTGTAGGGTTCAGCGCTATTGTCTCCACTTTCCAGCGCCTGTGCTCTGCGTATTTCAAATACATGCGAAGGAGTTCAGACGCAAAGAGCGCGGCCTCCTCTCCGCCTGTGCCCGCCCGGATTTCAAGGATGACGTTTTTCTTATCACGCGGGTCTCCGGGGATAAGCATGATCGTCAGGTCTTCCTCTATCCTGGGCTTTTTCTCCCTCAATGCATCGAGTTCTACCTGTGCGAGTTCGCGCATATCGCCATCACCGCTGTGAAGGAGCTCTGCTGCACCTTCGATGTCGGAAAGCAGTTTGCGATATTCCCTGATTTTTTCCACCAGAGGGAGAAGTTCTGCCTGCTCTTTCGAATACTTCTGCAGATCCGTCGGTTTTGAAAGGACCTCCGGATCCATCAGAAGCCTTGTCAGTTCTTCGTATTTGTGTTCTACTGCTGTGAGTTTCTCAAGCATGCGCTTCTTCTGTTATAAGAACTTCCCGGAGTGCCCTGACCGCTACCTCGATCTGTGCTTCATCAGGTTCCCTGGTTGTCAGTCGCTGGAGCAACAAGCCGGGCTGGATCAGGAAATGCATCAGGAGGTTGTGTTCCATCTTTGCAGAAAGTTTCAGGATCTCATATGAAATTCCGGCAATGAGGGGGATAAGAATAAGGCGGGATAAAAATTTATAGATGAACTGCCATTCCTGAGGGATAAAGGAAAACACGAATATGCTGATAATCATTACGATGAGCAGAAAGCTTGTCCCGCAACGGGGGTGAAGAGGGCTGTGGATTTTAATATTGTTTACGGTCAGGTCCTTACCGTTTTCGTATGCATGGATGACCTTATGTTCTGCTCCGTGATATTCAAAAATCCGCCTCATCTCCTTCCACATCCCGACTGAGATGATATACACGAGGAAGATAAGGACTCTGATGACACCATCGACGAGGTTAAAGACGAGGGAGCTTCCGGAGACAGATTCAAAAAACAGACCAAGCAGTTTGGTAGCATACAACGGAAGGAGAATAAAAAGCCCGATACCGATAAGTACAGCCATGGAAATGGTTAACACGATTGAAGCGGGACTTAATGGTTTCCCCTCCTCTTCTTCATATGCCTTGCTCGCAGAGAATTCTATTGCCTTAATGCCGATAAAGAGGGCATAAAAGAGTGCTAGGAACCCCCGAAGGATGGGAAGCCTGAAGAGTTTCGGGAGTTCGGATAGTTCCTCTGTTTTTACATGGATTTCCCCCTTCGGGCTCCTGACTGCAACTGTCCAGCTTTTCCTGCCCTTCATCATGACGCCTTCTATGACTGCCTGTCCGCCGATATTCTTCATGACAGTTGTGTACCTTTCCTCCCCCTGCCCGGTTCCATTGTGTAGGGGTATCCCCGGATCTCAGGTGGAACGGTGGAGAGGGGAGCAGGCGTATTCACACAAAAGCCGTTAGTCTGGATAGATTGACTAACGGCTTTTTCATCTTACGGTATCTATTTTTTTGCGTATTTCTTCTTGAACTTCTCTACCCGTCCTTCTGCATCGACAATTTTCTGTTTGCCGGTGAAGAACGGATGGCACTTTGAACAGATATCCACATGAATTTTCTGTTTTGTTGAACGTGTTGTGAAAACCTCACCACAGGCACATTCGATTTTTGTTTCATTGTATGTGGGATGAATTCCTTCTTTCAATCTGCTCCTCCTGAAAATATAATCCTTAATAATAATAGATTCTTACAATTTTTAGCAAGCCGGGCATGGCAATGTCAAATTCTTTCAGTTTTTCAGGGCTGTCATTCTGGCCAAGCCAGAATGACACAATAGGATATGAACTGTCGGAACAGAGTTTGCTTTGATGTAACCACAACAATATACAAAAATAGGCAGAAATATTGTTCACTGATATTATATAGTATCAATCGAACACTACCAAGAAGGGGGCAAGAATGGATGAGATCATCGACATAATCCTGAACAAAATGCCTGTGGGTGTTGTTGTCTATAACAGGAAATTGCATATGGTCTATACAAACAGAATGGCAGAGAATTTTTTGAAACGGTATTTTCTTCCGGACGAAATATCCCAGCTGACCAGGAGGATATTCGATGCGATGGATGCCTCCAGTCTGCAAGAATCCTTCCCCGGCGAAGTGTATATTTTCAAGAGGCTTGACGGCTCCTCGAGCAATTGGATATTCAGGTTTTTTCTGTCCGAGGGACCCAAAAAGCTTGTAGGCATTTTTATCATCGAGGAAAGGATTTCGCAAAAGCTTGACATGAATGAGATACGGAAGCAATTCAGGCTGACCCGACGGGAAACCGACATACTCAGGCGCGTGCTCGATGGCTTGAAAAATGTCGAAATTGCAGAAGAGCTCGAGATCTCCGAGCAGACCGTGAAGGATCACCTGAGCAATATTTATATGAAATCAGGGGTTGAAAACCGGTTTGATCTCGCACGGTTGCTTATGCATGCGGAGAACAGTTCATGATCACGGTTTGTTTCTGCAGAGGAGCTGCCTGGCATATGCAATATCTTCCCTGATCTGTTTTTCGAGACTTGCTGCGTCCGGAAATGTGCGTTCTCCCCTTATTCTGTCGATAAAATATATCCTGATATTTTCTCCCAGCAGGTTACCGGAAAAACTGAAGAGGTGCACTTCATAACTGATCTTGTCATTGCCGAATGTCGGATTTTTTCCGATGTTTGCGACTCCGTTATGCACTGTGCCTCTTACACTGACCCTTACTGCATATACTCCTTCCCTGGGGGCGATCTCTACCGGTGTTGTGATATTTGCCGTCGGAATGCGGAGGAGTTGTTGTCCTCTTCCCTTTCCTTTTATAACACTTCCTTCAATTGAATATGGCCTTGCGAGAAATTTCGAAGCCTCGGAGACCGATCCCTTGTGGAGCAGGGACCTGACGGCGCTGCTGCTCACAATATTGCCGTGAACCATGACGTTTTTGATCGCCTGCACACCGAACCCGAGGAGTTTTCCCTGTTTTTTCAGCAGTTCAATGGTCCCTTTCTTATGCTTCCCAAAGGTATAGTGGTCCCCGACGATAATTTCCCTGACGCGCAGTTTTTTGATCAAGACCTCATTGATAAAATCATCGGGCAGTAAGCCGGAGAATTCTTTATTGAAATTTACCAAGAGCAGGACATGGATCCCCATTGCCTCGATAAGCCGCGCCTTTTCCTCTGTTGTCGTGAGCAGTTTAATATTTCTTTCCGGTGCGATGACCTTTACCGGATGAGGCTCAAACGTCATCACCATGGACGTGCCTTTTGTCTCCGCAGCTTTCTTGACCACTGCTGACAGGATTTTCTGATGGCCAAGATGCACCCCGTCATAATTGCCTATGGTGAGGACAGTATCAGGATACGGCCTCTCCAGAGCTTCAAGGCCGACAACAATCTCCATCATGACCCTTAGACATGAGCTTTTTATAGATATCTCTCACTTGCTGCTCCGTCTCTTCCATTGTTCCATTATTATTTATTGTAAAGTCAGACCTGCTGGCCTTTTCCTCTAAAGGGAGCTGCGACCGGATTCTTTCAATGGCCTCTCCCCGCTTTACGCCTTTTTTTTCAAGCCGTTCAAGTGCTTCTTCCTGCGCTGTTTGTACCGTAATGATTTTTTGAAATCCGCCTTCATAGTTCCGTTCAAAAAGGAGTGGCGTCTCGACAACAACGATGTTGCTTTTTCTTTCTTCACGCTCAAGGAGATGGTTTATCTTCTCGAATACCTGAGGATGAAGAATGTCCTCGAGAGAGTGCCTCAAAACAGCATGTGCAAAGATTAAGGAGGCAACTTTTTTTTTATCAAGGCCGCCATCCGGGCGAAACACCCTGTCACCGAGAAGATTTTTGATTTTTTTTATCACTGTTTCTTCCCGGAGCAGGGATGCAACGATTTCATCTGCATCATAGGCAATCGCTCCGAGATTCCGGAACATCTTCAGCACCGTGCTTTTCCCCGTACCATAATTGCCGGTCAATCCCACCAGAAGCATAGCCAGTATTATACCAGTTCGGACGTAGCGTGTAGCGGAAAGAATAGTTCCAGTCTTGCTATGAAAGGATTATGCTGCCCTGATGCCCCCGATTATATCCCTGACGGTATGAATATTTTTTCTTTGGAGATACGCAGCCAGTCCCTCGATAATCTCAGAAGTTGCCCGTGGATTCAGGAAGTTGCCTGTGCCTACCTGAACGGCAGAAGCTCCTGCAAGCAAAAATTCTATGGCATCCGAAGCATTGAGGATGCCGCCTATTCCTATGACAGGGATGCTTACTGCCTGAGATGCCTCCCAGACCATTCTCAATGCGATTGGTTTGATTGCCGGGCCCGACAATCCGCCTGTTACATTGGCAAGTTTTGACTTTCGCGTCTCAATGTCAATCGACAGGGCCGGGATGGTATTAATCAGCGATATGGCATTGCTTCCTGCATCCTCGGCTGCCCTCGCAAAAACAGGTATGCTCGATACATTCGGAGAAAGCTTTGTTATGACTACCGTAGCACCTGAAGCTTGTTTAACGGCACCGACAAGCTTTGCGAGTGACCGCTGATCGGTGCCAAAGGCCATCCCGCCTTTTTTTACATTCGGGCATGACACATTCAACTCTATTCCGTCAACGCCTGTTTCATCGAGTGCTCTCGCAAGCCTGACGTATTCCTGAACGCTCTTTCCGAGGATGTTGACGATAACCTTTGTGTCAAAATTCCTGAGGTAGGGCAGTTTTTCTTTGAGAAACTTCTTCAGGCCCACATTCTGAAGGCCGATTGCGTTC
>Ga0111182_1040_pt1 | contig 10599 bp, 13 predicted proteins | sample DeeMarSWOR324_28_FD_80239 | JGI IMG/M metagenome (GOLD analysis project Ga0111182, IMG submission 80239) | Nitrospira bacterium SM23_35 | reverse complement strand
AGGGAATCAGGAATACAGAGAGGAAATATCCGCAGAACTCATCAATGACGATATGTCTGCTGTCTTTGTCGTCGAGGAGCACTTCAGCCCGGTGAGCGGACAATATCCCGACCGGTATGATGATTAGCAATATCAGCAGATGGAGAACGGTGGACGGCTGAAGAAGCATAAAAATCAGAAAGGCGGCGACTGTTCCAAACGTGCCAGGAGCGTGCGGAAGATAACCGATAAAACCGAGCGTCGCGGTATATTTTATAATGCTGTCCATTCATCACTTTAGGGAATCTCATGTATTTTGTCAAGAAAACTGCATATTATCTGGATATTAATGTTTTTTATTGAAAGTACCTCGTTAATACCATATCATAATGACAGTGTATGAAACGCAAATCATCCGGGTGAAACGGACCGGAAACGGGAGAATCCTCTCTATGGATGCTTTGATACTGGCTGGTGGAGAGAATACCAGAATACCTGTACCAAAAGGTTTTTTGCTCATACAGGGGCAGCACGTAATCGACCGGAATATCAGTCTTTTCAGGAATATCTTCGGCAGAATTATTGTCAGTACAAATGCACCGGAACTCTATTTCTACACCGGTGGCATGCTGGTTGGTGATATCCTTCCACAGAAAGGTCCTATGACGGGTATTTATTCGGCACTGACAGTTCCCGGAGTCATAGCGGTTTTTGTTTCTGCATGTGATATGCCCTTTATAAATGTTATACTTATCCAGTATCTTATCGGGCAATGGAAATTCGGAATAGATGCGGTTATTCCTGTTTACCGGAATAAACCTGAGCCGCTTTTCGGTATCTATACTCTGGAAGATTACCAGAAAGAGACAGGAGGAAAGGAATGTTTGGGTTAGGAACGCAGGAGTTGATAATCATTTTGGTTATCATTATTGTTCTCTTCGGTGCGACGCGGCTCCCGCAGATCGGAAGCGGAATAGGCCAAGCCATCAAAAACTTCAAGAAGAGCGTCCGTGAGGGTGAAGAAATCGATGTCACTCCGGACAAGGAAACAAAAGAGAAGAAAAAAGAAACAATAGAAAAAGAAGGTGATTAGAGGGCCTATCGCAGAGATCAGTCTTTCGGCGATAGCGCACAATCTCCACTCTGTTCAAACAATCGTAAACAAACGTCCGGTCATTGCTGTTGTCAAGGCAGATGCATACGGTCATGGCGCAGCAGTTGTTTCAAAAAAACTTCTTGAAAAAGGAGTTTCCCACCTTGCAGTTGCCTTTGCGGGTGAAGCCCTGAACCTCAGGGAATCAGGCATAGATTCACCCATCCTGGTATTATTTGATCACGAAGACATCAGAGATTATTTCGATCATGATTTATTGCCGGTTGTTTCCTCGTTCGATACCGCCCGCAAGCTGTCCGAAGAGGCGAGGAAGAGGGCAGGCGTAATGAAAATTCATGTTAAAATCGATACAGGCATGGGAAGAATCGGATTCCATGGGGATCAGGTTATAGAAAATATCATGAGGATATCAGCCCTGCCGGGGCTCGAAATTACCGGGTTGATGAGCCATTTCTCCGAGGCTGATCTTGCAGACAGGTCTTACGCTGCAGTCCAGCTTGAGCGCTTCAACATAATCAGGAATGAACTGACAAAAAGAATGGGAAGGTCAGTCATGGCGCATATCGCAAACAGTGCGGCTGTCATGGCTTTTGAACAGGCATACCTGAATGCAGTAAGACCGGGGCTCATGCTGTATGGATATTCTCCATTTTCAGATAATTCTCCTCCGGGTCTTATCCCGGCGATGACAGTCAAGGCGAAGATTCTTGCTATTCGAAATCTGCAGGCTGGAACGCCGGTAAGCTATGGCAGAACATTTGTAACAAAACGGCCGAGCAAAATCGGTGTTCTCGCAATAGGTTATGCTGACGGCTACAACAGGCTTTTTTCGAACAATGCTCATGTTCTTGTAAGAGGAAAAAAGATTCCCGTGATCGGAAGAGTCTGCATGGATTTAACGATGATCGATCTTACCGATGTCGGAGAAGTGGATACCGATGATAAAGCCGTCATTATCGGAAGGCAGGGAGATCTTGCCATTACGGCTGATGAACTTGCCGTCAGGGCACAGACCATCTCATACGAAATCCTTATATCTCTTGGAAGCAGATCAAGGCGGGTCTATGTTGAAGATCATTGAGATTATCGGGAGAACGGTTATCAGATTCGCTGAAAATTTTGGCAGGATACTGATCCTTCTCTTTCTGACGATTAAACAATTACTTTTCCCTCCGTATGAAATCAGAAATACCGTTAAACAGATGCTTGAGATCGGAGTTCGCTCATTGCCGGTCGTACTCATTACAGCAATTTTTACCGGTATGGTTTTTGCGCTCCAGACATTCACAGGGTTCAAGAGGTTTGGTGCAGAAGCCCTTGTCGGTACGGTTGTTGCGCTCTCGGTGACGAGGGAGCTTGGTCCGGTCCTGACCGGTTTGATTGTTGCCGGCAGAGCAGGAGCGGCCATGGCAGCAGAGATGGGAACCATGAGGGTGACGGAGCAGATTGATGCCCTTGAAACGCTGGCTACAAATCCGGTGAAGTATCTGATTGTTCCTCGTTTTATTGCGGGTATCCTGATGCTGCCTGCGCTTACCATTGTCGCTGACATCACAGGCATCACAGGAGGTTATTTTGTTACGGTCGGGCTTTTTAAGACAAGCTCAATTGTTTACTGGAACAGAACATGGGATTTTCTCGAAATGAGTGACATTTATAATGGTCTGATTAAAGCGGCTTTTTTCGGAGCTAGCATTTCATTAATCAGTTGCTACGAGGGTTTTTATACGCGAGGCGGAGCGGAGGGTGTGGGTAAGGCGACGACCGGTGCTGTCGTCCTGTCCTCAATGACGATCCTGATATCCGACTACTTTCTCTCCGCGTGGTTGTTTAAATAGGCTTACAACATGAACCGGTACGTAATCGAAATTATTGATCTCCATAAATCCTTCGGTACCAACTATGTTCTGAGAGGAGCTGATCTCGGGATTGAGAAGGGCGAGAACATGGTCATTATCGGAGGAAGCGGTTCAGGTAAAAGTGTGCTGCTGAAGCATATTATCGGGATACTGAAGCCGGACGAGGGAAAAGTCCTCATCAGCGGTGTTGATTTAACATCATTAAAAGAAGATGAACTCTATGCAGCAAGAAAAAAATTTGGTATGCTTTTTCAGATGTCTGCTCTGTTTGATTCGCTGTCTGTATGGGAGAATGTTGCCTTTGGAATTCTCAGGAACAAGAAAATGCCGGACAAAGAGGCAAAGGCTTTTGCCATAGAAAAACTGAGGTCTGTGGGGCTTGCCGGTGTGGAAGATCTGATGCCGGCGGAGCTTTCAGGGGGCATGAAGAAACGGGTTGGTCTTGCCCGGGCAATTGCCCATGAGCCTGAGATTTTGCTGTATGATGAACCTACGACCGGACTCGATCCCATCATGGCAGACGCAATCAATGATCTCATTGTCGAGATGAAAAATAATCTGTCAGTGACCAGCGTTGCCATAACGCACGACATGAACAGCGCATATAAAATTGCGGATCGGATTGCGATGCTCTATGAGGGAAAAATAATCGAAACCGGCAGTCCGGATGAAATCAAAAATACCTCAAATCCAATCGTAAGGCAGTTTATTACAGGGAGCGCATCAGGCCCAATAAAGATACAAGGAGTGCATTATGAGGGGAATTTCAACAGAACTTAAGGTCGGATTATTCGCGGTCTTGGTCATAACAATTTTGACGTTCATGACATTCAAGGTTGGCGGCCTTTATTGGGTGAAAGAAGAAGGCAATATCTACTATATTCACTTCAAAAATATCGCTGGCCTTGATGAAAAGACGAAGATTAAAATTGCCGGTGTCGATGCAGGGTTCATCGAAAAAATTGAGCTGCAGAAAGGGTTAGCTAAGGTAACCGTTCGCGTGCAGAAAGGGGTCCTGTTGTTCAGCGATGCGAGTGCCGCTATCAAAGCCGCAGGCCTGCTGGGAGATAAATATCTTGAGGTAAAACCAGGTTCAAGAGAACCCGCCCTGAAGAACGGAGATACGATCCAGAATGTGGTAGAAATCGTTGACATCGACGATTTGGTGAGAAAGCTCACGAACGTTTCTGAAAATATCAGTACACTCGTAACCGCTCTTAATGAATCACTCGGCACCGAGGAGGCAAAACGGTCTCTGAGGGAAACGGTGACCAACCTGAGTCATATAACTGCAAATCTCAATGAGACCATCATCGTCAATGATGAAAAGCTGCGGAATGTTCTCGACAGCATCAAGACCCTGACTGCTTCTTTGAATGAGCTTGTCGACAAAAACAAGGAGCCAATAACTGATACAGTTGGTAACCTCAGGGAGTTCTCTTCCAATCTGAAGACCGATGGCCCTGAGCTGATCGCAAACCTGAATAAGGCGACCAAGGAACTGAAAGAGATGGTTGAGGAAAATAAGCCTGCTGTAAAAAGTGCTGTTGAATCCCTCGACAGGATTACCACACAGATTGATCAGGGAGAAGGAACACTGGGTAAGCTGGTTAAAGACGAACGGCTCTATGACAACATTAATAAGGCAGCCGAAGGCGTGGAAAAGACCTTTGGAGCCATAGACAGGTTCAGGACGTTTATTACCTTTCAGGCAGAATATCTCAGCGAAATAGAAGACGGGAAGGGGTATTTCTATCTTACACTCCAGCCGCGACCTGACAGGTACTACATCCTTGGTGTAGTTGGAGATCCGCTTGGAAGAGTAACAACAACGGAGACTGTTACAACTGTTGATGGAATCACAACGCGGAAAAAAGAGGTGAAAACAAAGAAAGAAATAGAATTTACCGCCCAGTATGCAATGCGATATAAAGACGTTGCTTTGCGGTTGGGATTGTTTGAAAACACTTTCGGAGCAGGAGCAGACTATTTCTTTCATGGAGATAGGGGAAGGGTAATGCTCGATGCATGGGATTTTTCGAATGATGAAGAGTATTCGAAAAATCCTCATATAAAAGCAGGAGTTGATTATTTCATCTTCAAAAATTTATTTATATCTGCGGGTATTGATAATGTTATGAATAGCAAATGGCGCGGCGGTTATGCGGGCTTAGGACTTAGGCTCGAGGATCAAGACCTGAAGTACATTATGGGAACGATTCCGGTAGTCAGATAGACGTGAGAGGAAAGAGAGTTGATGCTTCAGTAGATTTGTTTTAAAGGAAAGGAGGTGAAGAAATGAGAATCCCTTTCATAAAATATATCTCTTGGTACCTTGTTGTTTCTATGTTTTTCATCAGTATTGTGCCCCGGGTGGATGCTGGCCTGGTTCCATCAAAAGTTATTCAGCTCGCTGCTGTGGACAGGGTTGAAGACCTTCATAAAATCCGGCAGGTGCTTGAAATGAAAGCAGTAAGCGCCCGGCTCGGACAGTTGGGACTTACCCCGGAAGAAGTCCAGCAAAGAATGGTATCTCTCAGTGATCAGCAAATCCACCAGCTTGCGCTCCAGCTGGATGAGCTCAGAGTGGGACAGTCTGATGCTTTGGGAGTGATCATTGCTCTTCTTGTTATTGTCATACTAGTCATTGTTATCCTGAAGCTCACAGGACATAAAGTTATCGTGACAAGATAGTTTTAAACAGGTACCCCCCTTTTCCCTCATTGATGAAAAGGGGGTACCTATTATTAGCATATTGAGAATCTCACTCTTTTTCATATGTTGCATTACCGCACTTGCAATAATATCTGCTTGTGCGGCTCCTCAATTTACACAACAAACACATGACGTTTATTTGATAGAATACGTGCCGTTTTATCCGCAGGAAGACTATCAGTGCGGTCCTGCTTCACTTGCAAGTGTCCTGGCCTATTGGGATAGCAATGCTGACCCGGATGAAATCGCCAGGGAAATATTCAGTAAATCTGCCCGCGGCACCTTGACGATAGACATGATACTCTATGCTCAGAGGAAAGGATTTCATGCAGTACAAGTTAAGGGCAGCATTGAATCTTTGAGGAATTCCATAGATTCCCGATTTCCGCTTATTGTGCTTGTCGATTATGGAATATCCGTCTTTCAGAGAAACCATTTCATGGTTATAACCGGATATACCAACGATGGCGTAATTGTGCATTCGGGGAAATCTCGAAACAAGTTCCTGCCGGAAAAAACGTTCCTGGCGGCATGGAAAAAGACAGATTACTGGGCACTGTTGATCAAAAAGCCGTGACGTATCCCGGTTTTTTCAAAAAGGGCCGTTTTCTTTTCTGTTTGCTGACTACTGCCTGCTACCTAATGTTGTTCGGGTGTGCCTTTCCGCGGATTATTGTCCTCGATGATCCATTGAGTCCCGAGGAACACCTGAATTTAGGTGTAGCGTACGAGCAGAGCCGGGAATATGACAGTGCCCTCAAAGAATTCGAGAAAGCATCGAAAAAACTTACTATCGCTTACCTGTATATGGGAAACATACATTTCCTGAGAAATGAGTACGAAGATGCGGAGGTCTACTACAAAAAAATGATTGAGATAGATCCGGAGAATGCGGATGCGTATAACAACCTCGCATGGCTTTACTATGCAAAGAGGGTGAATCTGCAGGAGGCAGAAGGTTTGGCTCTGAAGGCGATTGACCTTAACCCGCTGAAGAAGGATATTTATGAAGACACACTGTTAAAGATTAGGGAAGTGATACAGGAAAAATGACGTATAGAACATTAACAATTACTTTATATAAAATTCATAACGAATTGAAATTGATAGTTATATTTATAATAAAAACTTTATGGTAACAGGGATGTCACTCCGGCTCGTCCGGAATGACATTTTTTGATACCTCGCAGCTCTGCTGCGGGGTGATTCATTGCAAAAGGCATTAACCGAAATAATTCTCTCCTCGGCAAGTCGTTGAGGGGAAGCGATAAGCGGGAATGAAAGAATATCGACAATCTTGACTTTAAAGCTAAATTTCGAAAAACTTTTTGAAAATTATAAATCTTAAAACACTCGATAAAGAAGGTGTTCACCGTTTTATCGAGTGTCTGCATCTCCCACGGTACAGGGCTGATCAACTCCTGCTGAGACTGTACAGGAAACACGCAGTTGACATTGAAGAAATCACCGAGTTTTCCAAAGAACTCCGTACCGTTTTAAAAACTGTCGCTTATATCAGCAATCTTAAGCTGGTCAATCAGGTTACATCATCTGACAATACAGATAAATTTCTCTTTGCCCTTGAAGATGGCCAGACGGTAGAGAGCGTATTGATTTCAGATAAGGAACGCCTTACGCTCTGCATATCTTCCCAGGTGGGATGTGCCATGGGGTGTCTTTTTTGTCAGACGGCAAGATGCGGCTTTGTAAGAAATCTGAAATCGTATGAAATTATTGACCAGATTATTGCTGTCAACAGAGTCATTCACCCGAAGAGAGTGACCAACGTTGTTCTCATGGGGATGGGAGAGCCTCTCGCGAATTTCGATTGGGTTGTTGATGCCCTCTGGAAGATTGTTGAGTTGCTTGGAATTTCCAAGCGAAAAATAACTCTCTCGACTGCGGGGCTTGTGCCGAAACTGCTCATGCTGCCCAGGAAGGCCCCGGATATCAACCTTGCTATTTCCCTGAATGCAACCACCGATGAAGTCAGAAATAGAATCATGCCTGTAAATAGACGATATCCAATACAAAAGCTCCTCGATGCTTGCGGGAGATATCCCCTTCACCCTGGAAGAAGGATAACATTTGAATACGTTATGATTGATGGACTGAATGATTTCTCCGAGGATGCCCGCAGGCTTGTAAAGCTCCTCTCGGGAATACGGTGCAAGATCAACCTTATACCGCTGAATCCTTTTTTGGGCTGTGAGCTGAAAAGGAGTCCGGATGAACGGGTTCATACTTTTCAGAAGATACTCTTGCAGCATAAAACGAGGGCATTTATCCGTGAGAGCAGGGGGCGGGATATCTGCGCAGCCTGCGGTCAGTTGCGGGCGAACAGGAGTAATCTGCAGACGGTGAACGAAAGATCAGTATGAATGAATCTGTTGTCATACACAGCCCCTTATCTCTTTTTCTGCCGGATCGCGATCAGAAGAATTGCAACACTTCTCGAATATGCATAGTGATAAGAGCATTGCTATCTCCGGAAATCAGTTCTATGCAAACCTTTCGTCATCGATCTGCCAGAGGTATAGGTTATGATTGTGAGAAGACAGCCTCAAGCGCCTTCTTCAAATTACCATAGTCAAACTTGAACTGGATATAGTTCAAGTTCGCGGGGATTACCTTCTGGCTATTTGTTAGTTCATTCGCCAGATCTTTTATGAACGGCCTGACAAGGGCAACAGGGAACGGTATAACAATAGCTTTGTGGTATATCCGGAGATGATCCAGCAATTCACGAAAACGAACTGGTTGGGGAGAGCAGGCATTCACAGGGCCTGAAAGGCGTTCATCAGCAATTGCGGTTTCATATATATGGATAAGATCATCCATATGAATCCAGGGAAACCAGTTCTGACCTGAACCAAACTGCAGAGTGAACCCGAATCTCATGGATTTCACGAGCTTTCCGAGAAAGCCACCCCTCCTGTCAAGAACAGGTGCTGTCCTCAACTGAACTGAACGTATTCCTAAGGTTTCTGCTCGGCGTGCTTCGTTTTCCCATGCAATACAGACATCTGCAAGGAAACCCTTTCCATGTGACGCAGTCTCATCAACTTCATTTTCACCCTTGTTTCCATAGAAGCCGACCGCGGAAGCGGAGACGAACGTCCTGGGTTTTTGTTCAAGTGCAGAGACAAAATCTATGAGTTTCTTGTTGACGGTAATACGGCTTTCCCAGATCGCCTTTTTATACTCTTCTGTCCAGAGTGTCAGGATATCCTTACCGCTCAGGTTAATAATGGCATCTGTTTCCATAAACCATCGCTTTTCAAAAAGACCGGTGTCGAGAAGGTTGACGACAAACGACTGCAATTTCGGGGAGGTTACCCCCGACTGATTTCTGTCGAGAATGACAACTTCGTATCCTTTCCCGAGGAGATGACGTGCGAGGCGCTGGCCAATGAAACCTCCGCCACCGCATATGATTACTTTCATGGGCTATTATATCAAGAATCATCGCAAAAGAACGTTTGCCTTTCATAGTCCAGATTCGTGAACATAATTGCATCTATAGCAATAAATGACTGTTCAGATGCTGATACACTATGGTAATCTTATCATCATTGTTCGTAACAAAATACTCTTCTTGAGCACAGATCAATCGGGTAGTATTTCTCATAATCTGCACTTCGAGGTAGGCGCATCATAACAGGAAACGGACATGATGTACTAAGATTACTTTATGAAGCCTCATAGAAAATCGATTAAAGGAGTTGTAACGGCAAACAGCGTATTAGGCAGATATTATTTTTGCTCATGATTCCTATTTTGGTATACTGAGGAGGAAAAACAGGTCATGAAACTGAAAGATTATCTTGAAGAGCAAAACGGGATCAGCATTCTTTCCACGGCAGACCGGGATGGTAAGTTGACGACTGCAATATATTCCAAGCCGCGTGTTATGGAGAACAATAGCATTGCATTCATTATGAGAGAACGTCTCACATATCATAACCTTCAGAGCAATCCATATGCCGCTTATATGTTTATTGAAGGCAGTGCAGGCTATCGGGGAATAAGGCTTTTTCTCAGGAAAATCAGAGAGGATAATGATCCTGAAGTCATCGCAAAGATGACCCGGCGGAGTCTTACACCCGAGGAAGACAAAGAGAAAGGGCCAAAGCATCTCGTTGTTTTTCACATTGAAAGAATTCTTCCACTCATTGGCGCCGGAGAGAGTTTTGTAACTCTTGCATGATTTTAAAGAGAATCATGAAGGACAGAAGAAGGGATTATAGAAATGTTATGTAGATATTTGATGGCAGCCAGCACCCTCCAACAATTGCCATCTTCATTATTAAATGATTAATGTGCCCGGCAACCTTTATTGAGCCGCTTCCTCCATGGCATCCAAAATGACTTTCTCAACTTCCTCAGCTATGTTTTTTAACTCAGGATTTGGGTACATTGAAAGCATGATTGTTGGCTTTATGGTTGAAAGTTTGGTTTTATTATTTTCTGTGAAAATTGAAATACGGCAAGGTAAAGCTGTAGATATTTCAGCATTTGCCTCTAAAACTCTTTTAGCTTGCAGAGGATTACATACTTCAAAGATCCTACATTCCTTGTTTAATTCAACGCCTTTCTTTGCCAATGTTTCTTTCAGGTTGTGAACTGTAAGAACACCAAAATTTCGCTTTTTAATAGCCTCTTCAAGACTTACGCCTACTTCATCAATATCCTTGGAAGATTCAATTGTATACAGCATATTGCAACACCTCGCTCTTTCTTAATCGTTGATAAACACATTGAAATACTTCAGAGATCTTAAGAGGTTATCTCTCTCACGGTCATGGGAAAAATGAGATTAGGAATATCAATGTGTAACACGCACAATTATATCAGATTTCTATGGCGTGAACCTAGTCGGCTGTTGCATCTTGGGGATCACATAAATAAAAAAGTGGTGCTTGCCTCCCC
>Ga0111182_1112_pt1 | contig 10743 bp, 17 predicted proteins | sample DeeMarSWOR324_28_FD_80239 | JGI IMG/M metagenome (GOLD analysis project Ga0111182, IMG submission 80239) | Nitrospira bacterium SM23_35 | reverse complement strand
TCCGATAAACTGACAGCCGCAATCTTTCAGGCGTCCCGGAAACTTTTTTCCGTATCCTGATATGCCTTCTTGCTCTTTCTTCTTTCCTGCTCTCAATCAAAACAACCTCCGCCCCTTGTTATAGGTACCTATAGGTCCCGTTTCTGTCCTGTTGAATATTTCAGGTACGGGCACAATGCACGTGATTACCCAATTTATTTCTTACCGGCCTTTCCGACCTTCAATTTTAGCCTTTGTCCCGAGTATCTAACCTCCTTGCCTTTATAAGCATCAGGGGGTCGCAGTGCGTTGAGACTCGCAGCAACCTGTCCGATCTGCTGTTTATCAATACCGGTCAGGGTAATCTGAACCTGTTTCTGGTCAGACGACGCCGTAATACCCGGCGGCAACTGGAACTCGATCGGATGGGAATACCCCAGGGAAAGCATAATCTTATCTCCGGAGACCTGCGCCTTGTAACCGATGCCAACGATATCAAGAACTTTCTTATACCCCTGGGAAACCCCCTTAACCATATTAGTTATGATACTCCTTGTGAGTCCGTGGAGTGCGCGCTCACTCTTGCTGTCACCTGCCCTCTCAACAGCTATGACTCCGCCGTTGACTGATACCGTAATCTTCTCGGGGCAGGACCAGCTCAATTCCCCTTTGGGACCCTTAATCTGTATGGTACTCCCCTGGATATGAACAGCAACGTTTTCAGGTATCTCTATTGGTTTTTTGCCGATTCGTGACATGCTCTCTCCGTTCCTTTACCACACGTAGCAGATGACTTCCCCGCCAACACCCTCCCGCCGGCAAGTCTTATCGCTCATAATGCCTTTGGATGTTGTCAGAATAGCGATTCCGAGTCCGCCCATAACTTTTGGTATTTCATCTTTATGAACGTAAAATCTCCGACCCGGCCTGCTCACCCTTTTCAATCCCGTAATGAGACTCTGATCATCAACATATTTGGGGATAACCCGCAAAATACCCTGTTTTCTGTCTTTCAATATTTTATAGGCCCTTATGAATCCTTCTTCCTTCATGATTTTCGCTATCTCGAGCTTCATTTTGGAAATAGGGATATCGACCTTATCAGATTTGATACGCATAGCATTCCGTATTCTCGTTAACATGTCAGCAATTGGATCAGTCAGCATTCATTACCTCCATTCGGGACCTTCTCACCAGCTTGCCTTTACCACACCTGGTATCTGACCCTCAAGTGCCAGAGTCCGGAAACAAATCCTGCATATGCCATATTTGCGGATATACGCCCTCGGTCTTCCACATAACTTGCACCGGTGATAGGCCCGTACCTTAAACTTCGGCGGCCTTTTGTTTTTTTCTATCAAGCAACTTTTTGCCATGTGCCACTCCGTTTGTTTTATTCGTTGTCAGTTGTTGGTTTTCAGTAATCAGTTGCCGTTTCTTACAGAGCAAAAGACAAAATAACCAACAACAAAAATTCCCTTAATTCCTGAACGGCATTCCAAAATGGCGCAAAAGGGCTTTGCTTTCCTGATCCGTCTTCGCCGTAGTGCAGAAGACGACATCAAGCCCGTGAACCATCTCGACTTTATCATAATCTATCTCAGGGAAGATGAACTGCTCCTTGAGACCGAGAGAATAGTTTCCCCTTCCGTCGAATGATTTTCCTGAAATACCCCTAAAATCCCTAATCCGAGGGAGGGATAGACTGATGAATCTGTCGAGAAACTCGTACATCATTTTTCCTCTAAGCGTCACCTTGCAACCAATCGGATTTCCTTTCCGCAATTTAAAAGCAGCAATCGATTTTTTTGCTTTGGTAACAACAGCCTTCTGACCGGTAATCAGTGAAAGCTCTTTTTGTGCCGCATCGAGCAACTTGATATTCTGGATAGCCTCTCCAAGTCCGACATTCAGAACGATTTTCTCAATCCTAGGGACTTCCATAATATTCTTATAAGAAAACTCCTTCATCATATTGGGAACAACTTCCTTCAGATATTTTTCTTTCAGCCTGGGAATCATTACTGGTCCATAACCTCCCTGCATTTTTTGCAGACACGCACTTTCTTGCCACTCTGCAAAGACATCCCTCCGATCCGCGTCGGTTTATTGCATTTCGGGCAAATCATCATAACATTGGATATATGGACAGGTGCTTCCTTTTCAATAATGCCCCCCTGCGCATACTTCCTGGAAGGCTTCATGTGTCGCTTGATCATATTGATTTTTTCCACGAGGAGACTGTCCTTGGAGGGGGATACTGAAAGCACCCTTCCTCTTTTTCCTTTTTCCTTGCCGCTGATGACTAAAATAGAATCATTTTTCTTTATCTGCAAGCCCATAATTCTCCTATAAAACCTCCGGAGCCAGGGAAATTATTTTTGTAAACTCCTTCCACCGGAGCTCCCTCGCTACCGGACCAAATATCCTGGTCCCTACCGGTTCACCCTGAGGATTAATGAGCACAACGGCATTCTGGTCGAAGCGGATATAGGAACCGTCAGTTCTCCGCTGCTCTTTCCTCGTCCGGACTACAACGGCCTTTGCGACTGATCCCTTTTTGATATTGCTCTCTGGCAAGGCTTCTTTGACGCTGACGACGACCACATCACCGAGTCTCGCATATCTTTTGTGAAACCCCCCGAGAACCTTTATACACTGTACTTTTTTAGCGCCTGAATTATCTGCTACCTCAAGCATACTCCGCAACTGAATCATCTCTTATCACTCCGTTCGAACACTATTCTATTACCAACCACCGTTTCTCTTTGCTCAGAGGTCTCGTCTCGATAATCTTTACGATGTCACCAATCTGACACGTGTTCTTCTCATCATGTGCCTTGAACTTTGTTACCCGTTTGACGGTTTTCTTGTATACAGGATGCTGAAAGAGCCGAGTAACTGCAACAACAACTGTTTTATCCATCTTATTGCTTACTACTGTTCCTGCGTAAACCTTTTTCAACACTTCTCCCTCTCCTGACAGTTAGACGTTACAGAACCTTCGGAAAAACTTTTCATTTTTCACTCTTCACTCTTAACTTTTCACTCTTAATAGTTAGTACCCGCGCAATATTTTTCCTGACAGTTCTTATGCGCATCGGGTTCTCTATCTCCCCGGTAGCCAGCTGAAACCTGAGATTGAAAAGTTCCTTCCTCAGGTCATATTCCCTCTGTTGCAATTCATCAACCGTCAGCGATCTGAAATCGGATGGTTTCACAGAACCTCCTCATCGCGTTTTGTAAATTTTGTGGCTATCGGCAATTTGTGAGAAGCAAGACGCATTGCCTCTTTGGCTAACGCTTCCGTCACTCCTGACATTTCGTAGATTATCCTTCCAGGCTTGACAACAGCTACCCAGTATTCAGGTGCACCCTTACCCTTTCCCATTCTCGTTTCCGCGGGTTTTTTGGTTATCGGTTTATCCGGGAAAATTCTGATCCACAGCTTACAGCCCCTCTTGGCATGACGGGTAATCGCAATCCTTGCCGCCTCAATCTGCTGGCTCGAAACCCAGCCCGGCTCAAGAGCCCTCAACCCAAATTCCCCAAACGATACGGTTGAGCCGCTATATGCCTTTCCGTTCATCCTCCCCTTCTGCATCTTTCTGAATTTGACCTTCTTGGGCATTAACATGGTATCACCTATATTTCCTTGGGTCTGCCTTCCGGGAGAATATCACCATGATACATCCAGACCTTCACACCGATAATTCCATAGGTGGTTTTTGCTTTGGCAAATCCATAGTTGATATCAGCCCTGAAGGTATGGAGCGGAACTCTTCCTTCCCTGTACCATTCAGATCGGGCTATTTCGGCTCCTGCAAGCCTCCCTGAGCAGGATATCTTGACCCCCAGGGTACCGAACCGGAGAGCAGAAGCCACAGATTTTTTCATTGCCCTCCTGAAAGCAACCCGCTTTTCAAGCTGAAGGGCTACATTTTCGGCCACAAGCTGCGCATCCACCTCGGGTTTTCTGATTTCCTTGATATCAATAGCAACTTCCTTATTGGTCATATCCTTCAGGTCTTTTCTCAGTTTTTCTACCTCAGCCCCTTTTTTCCCGATTATGATTCCGGGCCGCGCAGTATAAATGATGATTCTCATATTCTGACCGGCCCTCTCTATCTCTATTTTGGGAACTCCGGCATGAAAAAGCCTTTCCTTCAGGGTTTTTCTTATCGTTAAGTCTTCCAGCAGCGAATCACGATAGCCCTTCGTGGCAAACCATCTCGAATCCCAGGTCTTGATAATCCCGAGCCTGTTTCCTATCGGATGTGTCTTTTGACCCAAAACGTACCTCCTTAGCCTTCTTCTGATAAAACCAGGGTTATATGGGAACTTCTTTTTCTGATAATGTTCGCCCTTCCCATCGCTCTTGGTTCCACACGCTTCATAACAGGCCCCTGATCAACAAAGGCCTGAGTAATCTTCATCTCCTCGGGGTTCACAGCTTTTTTCTGCTCGGCGTTTGCTATGGCAGATTTCAGAAGTTTCTCGACAAACCGTGCTCCCCGATATGGCATATATCTAAGGAAAATAAGTGCATCTCCCGCATTCTTGTATCTCACAAGGTCCACGACCCGGCGCGCCTTTCTCGGCGTGATCCGTGCATATCGTAAAATTGCCTTTGATTCCATGAGCAGTCCTTCGTTACCCTTTTGCCGGTGCGGCCTTTTCTGCACCTGCATGGCTCTTAAAGGTTCTTGTTGGTGCAAATTCGCCGAGCTTATGACCGACCATATTCTCAGTCACATAAACCGGGATGAATTTTCTCCCGTTATGCACCGCGAACGTATAACCGATAAATTCGGGAATAATCGTAGACCGTCTTGACCATGTTTTGATCAGTTTCTTTTCACCGCTGTCCACCATAACCTTCACTTTTTTCATGAGTTTTTCATCAACAAACGGGCCTTTTTTGAGGGATCTTGCCAATCTATTTCCTCCTCTTTATGATTGATTCCCCCGCCAAGGGGATGGTCTATCGGGTTCATTGCGACACCTCGAACAATCGGCCTTCTTCCGGACCACCGGATTCGCCCGGCCTTACCATATGATATATTTTCGTGATCAGGATTGCTGACCTGTCCGACCGTTGCATGGCATTGCGATAAAATAAACCGCACTTCACCCGATGACAGTTTCACCTGGGCATATCTGTCCTCTTTTGCGATCAGTTGTGCTGATGTCCCTGCACTTCTGACAAGCTTTGCCCCCTGTCCGGGCCTTAATTCAATGTTGTGTATAAATGTTCCCAAAGGCATCTCACTGAGCGGTAAAAAATTTCCGATTTTTATTTCCGCACCTTTCCCCGATACGACCTCATCACCGACCCGAAGCCCCGCAGGTGCAACAATGTACCTTTTTTCACCATCGCGGTAAAACAGGAGAGCTATCCGTGCAGACCGGTTCGGATCATATTCTATTGTCCTGACCGTAGCAGGCACTCCCGCCTTGTCTCTCTTAAAATCGATGATTCTGAGAGCCCTTCTGTTGCCACCACCCCTGTGCCAGATGGTAACCTGTCCAATGTTATTTCTCCCGCCGCTCTTTCGCAAAGGTTTAAGAAGAGATTTCTGCGGAGTATCTGTTGTAATATCAGCAAAATCGGAAACCGACTGAAATCTTCTGCCCGGTGATGTCGGATTATATTTCTTGATAGCCATTATGCACCTTCAATGAACTCAAGTTTTTCACCCGTCTTAAGAGTTATGATTGCTTTCTTCCTGTTGGGTTTTTTGCCGGTAAACTTGCCATACCGTTTCCATTTGCCCTCTGTATTGATCGTCGCAATTTTTTCGACCTTTACCTTGAAAATGTCCTCAACGGCTTTCTTGATGTCAAGCTTGTTTGCATTCTTTGCAACTTCAACAAGAATCTTGTTGTGCATTTCTTTCAGGCTGCTCCCTTTTTCCGTAAAAAGCGGCCTCTTGAGTATTGTATAGATATTTTTCATGATTCCTTTATGTCCCCTAATCTCGTTAATGCTTCCCTGGTCATGAGAAGCATGTTTGCAGCAATGACATCATAGGTGTTGAGATCCATGGTTCTCGCCACTTTAACACCAGGGATATTCCTGGCAGAGAGAACCACGGAATCGCTGTACTCAGGGAGTACAATCAGCACGCTTTTTTTATCAAGGCCGAGGTTTTTCAGGATTGTGATCATCTCTTTTGTTTTTGGTTTTTCCACAGGAATGGAATCCAATACAATTATTTCATTACTGGAGAGTTTTTCGTGGAGGGCTGCCTTTAGAGCGCGTCTTTTTACCTTTTTGGGAACTTTATATGAATAATCTCTTGGCTGCGGTCCGAAGATTATCCCGCCGCCCTTCCATAACGGAGAGCGGTTGCTTCCTGCTCGTGCCCTTCCCGTATGTTTCTGTCTGTATGGTTTTCTGCCTCCCCCGCTCACAAGTCCTTTTGTCTTTGTGCTGTGCGTTCCCTGTCGCTGGTTTGCAAGAAAATTAACGACTACCTGATGGAGGAGACCCTTCTTTCCCTTCCCGCCAAAGACATCATCACGTATCTGAACCGTTTCAATGGTCCTGTTATCTCTGTCCTTTATCTCTATTTCCGGCATCTTAATCTTCCTTTTTAATCTCAACCACGGCACCGATTGCCCCGGGAATTGCTCCTTTGATCAGCAGGATGTTCTGATCAGTTTTGACATCGACAATTTCGAGGTTTCTGACCGTTACTCTTCCGGATCCCATATGACCGGGCATTCCCTGATTTTTCCAAACCCGTGACGGGTATGAACTCGCTCCGATCGAACCGGGTGCCCTGTTGAACATAGATCCGTGGGAACCCGGGCCTCCTGAAAAATGATGCCTTTTCATTACTCCCTGAAAGCCCTTGCCCTTCGATATCCCCGATACAGAAATTGTATCGCCCTTGGTAAATCTCTCGACGGTAATAAATTCGCCAACCTGCAGTCCGCCCATCGCGAATTCCCTTAGCAATCTGTAAGGTTTGACGCCCGCCTTTTTAAAATTCCCCAAGAGGGGCTTATTCACTTTCCTTTCTCTTACCTCTGAAAATCCGATTTTAACAGCCTCGTATCCGTCGTTGTCCAGGGTTTTTACCTGAAGGACACAGCATGGACCCGCTTCGACAACCGTAACCGGACATGCTTTGCCATCTTCCATATAGATTTGTGTCATCCCGAGTTTTTTCCCTAAAATGCCTACCATGTACCGATCTCCGCGTTTGGCCTCTCTATGATTAGTAAAAATAATATCGTTGTGCTGTTTTCCGTTATCATAACTTTATTTCAACATCCACACCTGCTGCAAGTTCTAATTTCATCAGGGCATCAACCGTCTGTGGAGTCGGATCGACAATATCGATAAGCCGCTTATGGGTCCTGATTTCAAATTGCTCCCGGGATTTCTTGTCAACATGGGGAGACCTGAGGACAGTCACCCTGCTGATTCTTGTCGGTAGCGGAACAGGCCCGGCTATCCTTGCACCTGTGCGCTGTACGGTATCCACAATTTCCTTTACTGATCTGTCGAGAATTCTATGGTCATAAGCTCTTAATTTTATTCTGATCTTTTGGTTCACGTTCTTCTCTCTCTTACCTTGATATGCCTGCAGCAGATCTTTTGACTTCCATTTACTGGATAACCTCTGTCACAACACCGGCACCAACAGTCCGGCCGCCCTCCCGTATCGCAAACCGCAGCTCCTTCTCCATCGCAATCGCCGATATCAGCTCTATCGACAGCGTCACGTTATCCCCGGGCATCACCATCTCCACCCCCTCAGGCAACTGCGCGACCCCCGTTACGTCCGTCGTCCGAAAGTAAAACTGCGGCCGGTATCCCTTGAAAAACGGCGTGTGCCTCCCGCCTTCCTCCTTCGTCAATATGTATACCTCCGCCTTGAATTTCGTGTGAGGCGTTATGCTCCCGGGTTTCGCCAATACCTGCCCCCGCTCTACTTCCTCTTTCCCTACTCCCCGTAACAATACCCCTATGTTGTCTCCCGCTCTCCCCTCATCCAGCAGCTTCCGGAACATCTCTACCCCAGTCGCTACCGTCTTCCGCGTCTCCCCCAGTCCTACAATCTCTACCTCTTCCCCTACCTTAACGATCCCGCGCTCAACTCTCCCCGTCACCACCGTCCCGCGCCCCGATATCGTAAATACATCCTCTATCGGCATCAAAAACGGTTTGTCGATCGGCCGGTCAGGCGTCGGTATGTAGCTGTCCACCGCTTCCATCAGTTCAAAAATGCACTTGTACTCCTCTACCCCAGAGTCCGTGCTCGTACTTCCCATCGCCTTCAACGCACTGCCCCGTATCACCGGTATCTTGTCCCCCGGAAACTGATACTTCGTCAGTAACTCCCTCACTTCAAGCTCCACCAGGTCCAGCAGCTCAGGATCATCCACCATGTCTACTTTATTCATGAATACCACAATGTACGGAACCCCTACCTGCCGCGCCAACAATATGTGCTCCCGCGTCTGCGGCATCGGTCCGTCCGCCGCAGATACCACCAGGATCGCTCCGTCCATCTGCGCTGCCCCCGTTATCATGTTCTTTATGTAATCAGCATGCCCCGGACAGTCTACATGCGCATAGTGCCGATTGTCCGTCTCATACTCAACGTGTGCCGTCGCGATCGTGATCCCCCGCGCCTTCTCCTCCGGCGCATTGTCAATACTGTCAAATGACCGGAACTGCGCCTGCCCCTTCATCGCCAATATCTTCGTGATCGCCGATGTCAGCGTCGTCTTCCCGTGGTCTACATGCCCGATCGTCCCTATGTTCGCATGAGGCTTTACCCTCTCAAATTTTGCCTTCGCCATTTCTCCTCCTTATTTTCACCGGCGTTATCCGCCTCTCACCACGGCGATGATTCCCTCGGAAACTCCCTTGGGAACTTCATCGTAGTGCGAAAACTGCATGGTATATGTTGCCCTGCCCTGTGTTTTTGAGCGCAAACTTGTTGCGTAACCGAACATCTCTGCGAGCGGAGCCTGCGACTTGATTACCTGAACGTTTCCCCTTCGCTCTATGTTGTGCACTCTTCCCCGGCGGGCGTTCAGATCTCCGATAACATCGCCCATGTATTCCTCCGGAGTGACAATCTCGATACTCATGATTGGTTCGAGCAGTATGGGCCTGGCGTTCTTGGCAGCTTCCTTAAACGCCATGGAGCCGGCGATTTTAAAGGCCATTTCAGAGGAATCAACCTCATGGTACGAACCGTCAATCAGAACTGCCTTGACATCAACAACAGGATACCCTGCAAGAATCCCCCTGTCCGACGCTTCTCTTATCCCTTTTTCGATGGCAGGTATGTATTCACGCGGAACAGCACCACCAACGATCTTATTTTCGAATTCGAATCCCTTACCGGCCTCTGATGGCTCAACTTGAATGATAACATGTCCGTACTGTCCCCTGCCTCCGGTCTGTCTGACAAATTTTCCCTCTGACTTTGCCGACCCCCGTATTGTCTCCTTATAAGCAACCTGGGGCCTGCCGACATTTGCAGAGACCTTAAATTCCCGCAGCAGCCTGTCAACGATGATCTCAAGATGCAGCTCTCCCATGCCTGATATGATGGTTTGGCCGGTTTCTTCATTAAAGGAAACCCGGAACGAGGGGTCTTCCTGGGCAAGCTTTGCAAGCGACTGGGAGAGTTTTTCCTGATCGGCCTTCGTCTTTGGTTCAATGGCAACCGACATAACCGGTTCCGGGAACTCTATGGATTCGAGGATAATGGGATTCTTTTCATCACACAGCGTATCGCCCGTCAGGGTATGTTTCAGCCCCACAACGGCAGCGATATCACCTGCCGATACCTCCTTGACCTCCTCGCGCTTGTTTGCGTGCATCTTCAGAAGCCTTCCGACCCGCTCTTTGATGTCTTTTGTTGAGTTATAGATATATGATCCGGCGTTTAACACTCCGGAATATACGCGTATAAAGGTAAGCTGCCCCACGAATGGGTCGGTCATTACCTTAAAAGCGATTGCAGAAAATGGTTCGCTATCCTGCGCATGCCGTACAATCACAGAATCACTCCTGGGTATTTTTCCAACAACAGGGGGGATATCAAGCGGCGAAGGCAGGTAGTCAACGATTGCATCAAGCAGAAGCTGAACACCTTTATTCCTGAAGGCAGAACCGCAGATGACCGGAGTGATTTTCAGTTCGAGTGTGCCTTTTCTGATCGCTCTCTTGATTTCATCAATCTGTATGTCGGCCTTATCAAGGTACTTTTCCATAATACCGTCATCAAGGTCTGCCAGTGCCTCAAGCATCTTATCACGGTATTGATGTGCTGTGGGGAGAAGTGCTTCCGGGATGTCCTCTTCAAGAAAATTTGCCCCAAGCGTTTCATCATCAAAATACAGTGCTTTCATGTTGACCAGATCGATCTGCCCCCTGAACTTATCCTCGGTTCCTACCGGTATCTGAACCGGAACGGGATTCGCATCAAGACGTTCAATCATGCTGTTGACACTCATAAAAAAATCAGCCCCCACACGATCCATTTTGTTCATAAAAGCAATACGGGGAACGCCGTACTTATTTGCCTGTCTCCATACCGTCTCCGACTGGGGTTCAACACCTGCGACAGAATCGAAAACGGCAACAGCTCCATCAAGTACTCTCAGTGATCTTTCTACTTCGACAGTGAAATCGACATGACCCGGGGTGTCTATGATATTAATCCGATAGTCTTTCCAGTGACATGTTGTTGCGGCAGAGGTAATGGTGATGCCTCTCTCCTGCTC
>Ga0111182_1041_pt1 | contig 10762 bp, 11 predicted proteins | sample DeeMarSWOR324_28_FD_80239 | JGI IMG/M metagenome (GOLD analysis project Ga0111182, IMG submission 80239) | Nitrospira bacterium SM23_35 | reverse complement strand
AGGATCGAAACAGGCGTCCCTATTGTATCGATCATCGGGTATACCAATGCGGGGAAATCAACGCTCCTTAATTCCCTTACGAAGAGCTATGTGTTTGTTGAGGATAAACTGTTTGCAACGCTTGATACGGCGAGCCGGCGGTTGCGTTTTCCGCGGGAACGGGACGTCATTGTTACCGATACCGTCGGTTTCATACGGGACCTGCCGAAGGATCTTCTGACAGCATTCAAAGCAACGCTTGAGGAACTCGAAGATGCCGACCTGCTGGTGCATCTGATAGACGCCTCAAATCCGAGATTCGAACAGCAGACAGACTCCGTTGAGAATATTCTCAGGGATTTGCAGCTTCACGAAAAACCGAGGGTCCTCGTGTTGAATAAAATAGACAGAATCAGTCGAGAAGAGACTTCAAACCTTGCCGTGCGGTACCGTGCTGTCACTATATCCGCACGAGACCCGTCAACGTTCGGGCCTCTTCTCAAGGCGATAGAGGAAAATATCTGGAGTGATAAACTTGTCGAAGCGGAGGTTTGATTGATTACAGAATTTACGCCGAAATGGATAGCGTGGGAAATAACGAGAAGGTGCAACCTGAGATGTGTTCACTGCCGTTCGTCTTCAGACACCGAGGCAAAGGCACATCCTGATTTCTCCACAGAAGAAGCGTTCAGAATCATCGATGACATCAGCGGTTATGCACAACCGGTCATCGTACTCTCCGGTGGAGAGCCTCTTTTGAGAAATGACGTCTTCAAGATTGCCCGCTACGGAACTGAGAAAGGTCTCAGGATGTGTCTTGCAACAAACGGTACGCTCGTGAGTGATGAGATATGTGAGAAGATCAGGGATTCCGGAATCAGGATTGTTTCCCTCAGCCTCGATGGTTCAGAGGAGAAGGTGCATGATGACTTCAGAGGGCAGAACGGTGCCTTTGCAGGATCGCTCCGAGCAGCCGGACTCTTTCGGAAGCACGGCATCGAATTTATCATCAACTCTTCCTTTACGAAGAGAAATCAGGAGGAAATTCCAAAGGTATACGCGCTGGCAAAGAATCTTGGCGCCACAGCATGGTATATGTTCATGATTGTGCCGACCGGCAGGGGCGAGGAAATCATGAACGAGCTGATCACCAAGGAGGATTATGAGGAAATTCTCGACTGGCATTATCATATGGAGAAAGACGAAAAAGATATTCTCGTCAGGCCTACCTGCGCACCTCATTATTACCGGATAGTCCTGCAGAAGTCGAAGGAAGAAGGTTCAAAATTTGAGAGGAGAACCTTGAAATTTTCCACTGGCGGCTCAAAGGGATGCATAGCCGGGCAGGTCATCGCGCTGATCGATGTGGACGGTAACGTCCTCCCCTGCAGTTATTTTCCAAAACCCGCCGGGAACATACGGTCACAATCGTTCAGAGAGATATGGGAAAATTCAGAGCTGTTCAAAAATCTCCGGGATTTCAAAAAATACAAGGGTAAATGTGGCTCATGCGAGTATGTGACCGTCTGCGGAGGTTGCCGTGCAAGAGCATATGCCGTCCACGGGGATTACCTCGAAGAAGAGCCATTCTGCGGATACAAACCGCGCAAACTAAAAAAAGTGGATAGCAGACAGGGATTATAGAATTAAACAAAGGAGTCCTATATACTACCTACGGTCTAGTATCTCATATCTTTTTAGGGGGTGGGTTTTATGAACGATATATTTCTGAAAGCATGCCGTGGTGAAGAAGTTGATTACACCCCTGTCTGGCTCATGCGTCAGGCAGGGAGATATCTCCCTGAGTATCAGTCCGTTCGGTCCACTATTGATTTTCTGTCACTCTGCAAAAGCCCGAAACTAGCCGCAGAGGTAACACTCCAGCCTGTCGATATTCTCGGTGTTGATGCAGCAATCCTTTTCTCCGATATCCTTATTCCCCTGGAAGCAATGGGAATGCATCTCGAATTTTCAGACAAGGAAGGCCCTGTCCTCAGTGAACCAATACGGAACAAAACTTCTGTGGAAAAGCTGATTATTCCTGATGTGGAGGACGACCTGCCTTTTATTTTCGACACCATCAGGATTCTTCGTATGGAACTGGAGCATAAAGTCCCTCTCATCGGATTTGCAGGCGCCCCGTTTACTCTGTCTACCTATATGATCGAAGGCGGAACGTCAAAGAATTTCCTGCATACGAAAAAAATGATGTTCCAGAATAGTCAGGTCTTCCACTATCTCATGGAAAAAATAACCGACATGCTGATATCGTATCTTTCCTTCCAGGTAAGGGCGGGAGCACAGGCGATCCAGATCTTTGACTCATGGGCAGGAATTCTTGCGCCGGGTGACTACAAGAAATTTGCTTTCCCATATGCCAAAAAAGTGATATCCGAAATAAAAAAGGAGCGGGTTCCGGTCATCTATTTTGTGAATGACTGTGCGGGCATCCTCAAGGAAGTTAAAAATTCCGGTGCAGATGTCATCAGTGTTGACTGGAGGGTTGACATCTCCGATGCGATCAAGAAACTCGGCAAGAAAGTGATCATTCAGGGGAACCTTGATCCATGTGCGCTCTTTCTCCCGAAAGAGAAACTTGAGGAAAGAGTCAAGGAAATCCTCTGGAAGGGTGAAACCGCAAAAGGTCATATCTTTAATCTTGGCCACGGTGTTCTTCCGCAGACGCCTGTTGAGAATGTAATCGCCATGGTTGAAGCCGTCCATACCTATGGAACAAAAAGTTGACCACGTCCCGAATAACGACAGGAGTTATCCTTCTCAATCTCGGCGGTCCCGATTCACTGCAGGCAGTAAGACCGTTTCTCTATAACCTTTTTTCGGACAGGCAGATCATACGGCTCGGACCTGAGTTCATGCAGAAACCCCTTGCATGGCTCATATCAACCCTCCGTTCAAAGAAGACCGAAAAAATGTACAGCCAGATCGGGGGCAAGTCACCTATTCTTGATATTACAAAAGCTCAGGCAAAGGCGCTGGAAGAAGCATTAAATACACATGCCAATTCCCCTCATTCTTTCACCGTTTACATCGGCATGCGTTACTGGCGTCCTTTTACTGAAAAGGTTATAGCGCAAATCTCGAAGGATGGCATCAAAAAAATTGTCGGTCTGAGTCTTTATCCGCATTATTCCGTGACAACATCCGGCTCATCTCTCTCCAAGTTCAAAGAAGTCTCATCCGCTTATGACATGGAAATCCTTACTGTTGATTCATGGCACAATCACCCGTTATATATAGAGGCCCTCGTTGATGTCATTAAAAAGGGATTTATGTCGTTTCATTCTTCTCCCTTAAGCCCTGAATCTTCATCCTTTGATCATATCCATGTCCTCTTCAGTGCGCATAGTCTCCCCCAGAAGATAATCGACCATGGTGATCCTTATGTTGATCAGACGCTGGGGACGATAAAGGAAATCGAGAAACTTCTCCCCGTCAAGTGGCATCTGAGCTATCAGTCAAAAAGCGGCCCGGTAAAATGGCTCGAGCCCTCCACGGAGGATAAGCTCGAAAAACTTGCGCGCGACGGCATACAGAATGTGCTGGTTGTCCCGATCAGTTTCGTCTCCGATCACATCGAAACCCTTTACGAGATCGATATTCTGTACAAGAACCTTGCCGAAAGACTCAATATCAATATGAAGAGAACGGAATCACTGAATACCCATCCGAAATTCATCGGGGCCTTACAAGACATTGTGCTGAAGTGTCTTAGAACTGAGGCGAAATAAACCTATAGTATTACCTTGCTTTTTACCTGTAACATATGCTATTAATTACGAAATTTAACTTCTTACTTCAAAAATAAAGGATACTTTTCAAAAGATCACCATAATGGCCTTTTCATCATTCAGAGGAGGAATACATCCTCCTGACAAAAAAGAACTTTCTTCGGAGAAACCGATCTCCGCGACAAAACCTCCGGCCCGGGTCATAATTCCACTCAGCCAGCATCTCGGGGCACCATGTAAACCAGTCGTCACGATGGACCAGAAAGTGAAAAAAGGAGAAATGATCGGTGAACCAGCTGGCTTTGTCTCGGCACCGGTCCATGCATCCGTATCAGGCGGGGTGATCGCGATCGGAGAATTCCTCAATGCAATGGGAAGGATGGTGCCTTCTGTTGTGATCGAAAATGATGGGAACGAGGAATGGTCAATGCTGAAAGATCATCCTGATTATATGAACCTCTCACCTGATGAGATGAGAGAAAAGATCAGGAACGCCGGGATTGTCGGAATGGGAGGAGCTGCTTTCCCGACAGTCGTTAAGCTGTCTCCGCCTAAGGAAAAACCCATCGATACAGTTATTCTGAACGGTGCCGAATGCGAACCATACCTGACCGCAGATTACCGGCTGATGCTCGAAAAACCATTCGAGGTTGTCGAAGGGCTCAAGGTGCTCATAAAGGTTTTGGGGGTTCAGAGGGGATTCATCGGTATTGAGAACAACAAGCCTGAAGCTGTAAAATCGCTTAAAAAAGCTGCCCAGGGAGAGAACTCTGTTGAGGTCTGCTCACTTCCTACGAAATATCCTCAGGGTGCTGAGAAGATGCTTATTAAAACAATTACCGGCAGGGAAGTTCCCCCGAGGGCACTTCCGATGGATGTCAGGGTGGTTGTTCAGAATATCAGTACTGCAGTCGCTGTCTTTGAAGCGGTTCGATACGGGAAACCCCTCATAGAAAGGGTTGTAACCGTTACCGGAGAAGGCATTTACCAGCCAAAAAATCTTTTGACAAAAATCGGGACTCTGGTATCACAGCTTATTGAGGATTGCGGAGGCATAAAAGGCGAAAATCTGAAGGTGATCTCCGGAGGACCGATGATGGGCTTTGCACTCTCTTCACTCGAAATTCCTGTTACGAAGGGGACATCGGGCATCGTCGTTCTGGCAGAGAGTGATATTGTGCATATGGAAAGTTTCGGGCCGTGCATCCGCTGCGGCAGGTGCATTGATATCTGCCCGATGGGTTTGATGCCCTCGATGCTCAGCATCTATGCAGAAAAAGGCTTCTATGAAGGAGCTAAAGAATACGGCCTGTTCGACTGTTTTGAGTGCGGTTCCTGTGCATTTGTCTGCCCGTCGAAAAGGCCGATAGTTCAGCTCATACGTCTCGCAAAATCACAGGTAAAACCATGATTAAATTCAAAACTGTTTTGTTCATTTGGAATTATGATTTGTTTAGCCGTTAGATATTTTAATTCAAGATTTAGACTCCTCATGTAATTTATGGAAATTACCAAGAAACCATTTATTGTCTCGGTCAGTCCGCACATAAGAAGTGACGAGACAACGGCAAGGATCATGTGGAGCGTATCCGCTTGTCTGCTCCCAGCAGCAGTTATGGGAGCATACTTTTTTGGTCCCAGGGCAGTTTTGACTGTTTCGCTCTGCGTCATTGCATCAGTCCTCTCGGAACACCTGTATCAGAAGGCCCTGAAGAAACCGTCAACAGTCCGCGACGGCAGTGCCTTTCTTACCGGCCTTCTGCTCGGCCTTAATCTGCCACCTTCAGCGCCTTTTTACCTATCGCTGATCGGATCTTTTGTTGCAATCATCATCACCAAACAGCTCTTCGGGGGACTCGGCTACAACATCTTCAACCCCGCCCTTATCGGAAGGGCATTCCTCGTAATCTCATTCCCAAAGCTAATGACCGTGTGGAGCGAGCCGACTGCCGCATTCATTCTCCTTGACGCAAAGACCACGGCAACCCCGCTCGGAATCCTCAAAGAAGAGGGGCCTGCAAAGCTGATACAAGTCTTCGGAGATCAGCTAAACCTTTACGCCCAGCTTATTACCGGTCACAGAGCGGGTTCAATCGGAGAGACTTCGGCTGTTGCCCTTCTCATCGGTGCTGCATTCCTGCTTTATAAGAGATATATCACCTGGCATATACCTTTGTCCTTTCTCGGGACAGCTGCGGTGATCGCGTGGATAATCGGTGGAACGGATTCACTCTTTACCGGGGATCCCCTCCTGCACCTTTTCAGCGGCGGTATGATTCTTGGGGCTTTTTTTATGGCAACCGATTATGTCACGAGTCCTTCGATGAAAAGCGGCCAGATCGTTTTCGGAGCCGGATGCGGTTTTCTCACAATGCTCATCCGGCTCAAGGGCGGCTATCCCGAAGGGGTTATGTTCGCCATTCTGATCATGAACGCTTTTGCGCCCCTCATCGACAGAGGATTTCAATCAAAATTCTTCGGGGCCGGAAAGAAATAACCAGAGGGAGATACCTTGTCGGGAAAGGATATACTGAAAATAACGTTTAACCTTGTTACAATCTATCTCGCTGGTGGATTAATCCTTGCACTCGTTTATGCAAAGACTTCACCGATCATGTACCGGAATGCTGTTCTGGAAAAGGAGAACGCCTTAAAAATGCTCATACCTGAAGCCGACAGCATTGACAAGCTGGGCGACTGGACGATTCATGACAAGCATGCAGAGTATTTTGTCGCAAAAAAAGGAGATGCTGTCGCAGGGTACATTATCCAGTCATTCGGCAAAGGCTATTCAAGCTATATTAATACCCTCATTGCGGTCGATCCCGATTTCAAAGTCCGGAAGATCAGTATCCTCGGTCATGCAGAGACACCGGGTCTCGGAGATGAGATTGAAGCAGAAAGCTTTCAGAACCAGTTCATTGGGAAAGGGCCGGACCACCTGACGGTATTGAAAACGGAGACGACAGACTACATTCAGGCAATTTCCGGAGCAACGATTTCAAGCAGGGCAGTTGCCGAAGATGCGGTGAAAGCAGGACTCGATTTTCTCATAACCACCATGACAGATAAAAGCGAGGAATAATGGTCCAGGGAGAAAAACCTGATTATATTGGGCTCATCAAAGATGGCATTTTCAAGGAGAATACCATCTTCAAGCTTGCGCTGAGCCTGTGCCCTTCCATAGCGGTTACGAACAGTCTGCGGAATGGTGTTCTCATGGGAACCGCCGTCCTTTTTGTTCAGGTAATGGTCAACATTACCATTTCCATGATGAGAAATTTCATTCATCCGAGAATCCGTCTCCCTGTCTTCATGCTCGTCATTTCAGGGTGGGTCACGGTCACCGACCTGACCATGGCAGCCTTTGCCCAGGATGCATACAAGCAGATGGGTCTCTATATTCAGCTCATCGTTGCCTTTGCATCAATCCTTGCGCGCGCGGAAATGTTTGCGAGCAAGAACAAGATTGTTCCGTCCCTCTTTGACGGGATCGGGATGGGCCTCGGTTTTCTCTTTGCGCTCACTATCATAAGTTTTTTCAGGGAGCTTCTCGGGAAAGGTTCACTGTGGGGTGTTCCGATTATGAACGCAAAGCCTCTCCTCATCATGATCCTCCCGGCAGGCGGCTTTTTTGCTGTCGGCATTTTGATGGGGTTTTTCAATTGGTTAGGTATGAGAAATGCTGGAAAAAGTCATTAATGCGATGCAGGGAATAGTGTTTGAGCGAATTTTCCTGCCGATAGTCAATTCATACTCAGCTCATAAAGATGCAAAAGCCTCGGAGTTTTCCGATCCCGAAATCATTCGGGACCGGGAAACGAGAATGGGCAGCAATACGCTACCTTGCATTGAAGGAATGCGATAATGGAATTTTGGAAACTTTTTGAATTGATTGTCTCAGCATCGCTGATTAATAACTTTGTGTTTACCCGTTTTCTAGGCCTCTGCATATTTTTTGGCGTCTCCCGGAGAATGGAAACAGCCATCGGCATGAGCATAACCTTCACGGTGGTGATGATGATCAGCGCAGGACTGAGCTGGCTCATTTTTCAGTACGTCATGATTCCCCTTGATATAACGTTTCTCAAGATTATCATCTTCATCGGTATTGTTGCCGGTTTTGTGCAGGCCTCAGACACCATCATGAGAAAAATCTCCCCGGGCCTTTATCACAAACTCGGCATATACCTTGCTCTGATATCTACAAATTGCATCATTCTTGCCGTTCCGCTGATTAACGCAGGGGAACAATACAGTTTTTTTGAAAGTCTTGCTTTTGCCTTCGGTTCAGGCCTCGGGTTTGCGCTTGCACTGATCATCATGGCAAGCATTCGCGAAAAGCTCGAACTCGCAGATGTTCCGGGTCCGTTCAGGGGAACACCGATCGCGTTTATCGTCACCGGCCTGATCGCCCTCGCATTTTCAGGCTTTGCAGGGCTTATAAAAATCTGATGGGGGGAGGAATGCTGACGGATATCCTTCAACTGTTGCACCTTCCCGATATCGTTCACTTTCTTGTTCCATATGCCGGGGTCGGAGGCGGGGTTGAGGCAAAAGAACATGTGGCGTTAGCGCCGTTAATCAAATACACCCTCATCTTCCTCGCTGCTGTTGGAACCATATTCGGACTCGGGCTCGCGCTTGCCGCAAAAAAATTTTCTGTAAGGACTAATCCAAAGGTCGAGAAGGTCAAGGAAGTCCTTGCTCATGCTCACTGAGGGGCTTGCGGGTTCGCAGGGTGCGAACAATACGCGGAAGCAGTTGTCAAAAACCCTGAGGTCCCCCCGAATCTCTGTGTGCCTGCGGGAGCAAGAGGAGCGGAGACAATTTCCCGTATCACGGGCAAGAAACCCGTGGCACGGGAGCCAATTTTTGCGCGGGTCATGTGTCAGGGCGGTTGGAGCAGATCTGCAAAAAAATTTGTTTATGAGGGAGTTCAGGATTGCAGGGCGGTCATGCTCACCGGCGGTGATAAGGCGTGCAGATATGGATGTCTTGGTTACGGGACATGCGAGCGAGTCTGTCCGTTCGGTGCAATTACCATGACAGGCGATCATCTCCCCTTCGTCGATATTCAGAAGTGCACCGGGTGCAGAAAATGTGAAGCGGCCTGTCCGACACAAATAATCGAAGTTCTTCCGGAATCGAAACAGGTTCTCATTGCATGTCATTCAAAAGACAAAGGTGCCGACACGAAAAGAAGCTGCGAGGTCGGATGTATCGCGTGCGGGATCTGTGCAAAAATTTGTCCGTTTGATGCACCTTCCATCAAGCATAATCTGTCCGGAATCGATCTGAATAAGTGCACCGTTTGTGGTCTCTGCGTTCCGAGATGCCCGACAGGAGCAATAACAGAATTTATTCCGCAGCGGCCGAAAGCATTCATTCTCAGTCATTGCACAGGCTGCCGGATATGCGCCGAAGTGTGTCCCGTGGATGCGCCTTCTGGTCAAGTGCACAAGCTGCACGTCATCGATACGACGAGATGCACCGGTTGCGGTATCTGTACTGTACATTGCCCGGTCCAGGCTATTGACGGAACATTCAATGTTACCGCGGTCTTTGCCGCTGCGGCACAAAGGAAGCAAGAAGCCGCATAAAACCCAGATGCTTTGTGCTTTCCAAAGATAGTCGGTTGTCGGGCACCCCATCTCTCTGATATCATTGTAGAGAAACGAAGGGAGCACCCTTTTCATGGAAGAACTAATCATTCAATTCATTCGGACAAATCCGATACTCGCCAACTACAATCTTACAGAACACGATATCAACGAGCTTGCCGTCCTGCTCAGAAAACACTGTATTGCAACCCATGTCGAACACGTCGTCCGGATGGTCGAAGAGGTCATCAGCATAGATCCAACCATGGAATGGAAGGAGATTCTGGCAGCCGCCGCACAGAAGATTGTCCAATTTCTTCATGCAGATGCTGCCTCTATCAGAATTTTTGACCCGGAGACGGAGAAGCTCGTCGCTTTCGGCTCATATCAATACTATTCTGAAACCGGAAGGGAAAAAGTGATCCAGAGCGGCAAGAGTTATCTGGTGCCGAATATCCTCAATGAACCCGATTACATGAACAAAGACGTCGTCAAGGACCTCGGCTTTCACTCACTGATGGCTATTCCGATTGTCATTAAGGGATTTCTCGAACATGAGGCGATCATACAGGGAACTATTCAGCTCTATTATAAAGAAGCGGACAAAGAATTTGATCCTCTCGAAGTAGCAAATGCAGAACTGATGGCCAGACGGGTCAGTTATGTCCTTGCAAAAAAACGGATCCTGGACCTCCAAAAATTGAATATCCAGAAAGAAAAAATTGTCGAGAAAATCTTTGTAAAGCTCAGTCACCGCGAGGGGATCAAGATGAAAGATGTCTTCCAGATGATGATTCCGGAACTGGTCAATATTATTCAGGTACAGAGCTGTACGCTTTTTTCCGTATCGTCTGACAGAAAACATGTTCAGATCGAGCTCGAGTATCCTTCGGGTCAGGAAATTCATCAGATCTGCTGCACGTATGCAGTGCAGGATCATCCCTATTTTCACGCATTGCTCAATGACACGGAAACACGCGGTGATTTTGAATACGAACGCATTACCCAATCGTATATCCTTATCAAGGATCCGCTCAAGAGCAGGCTATCAAACGATGACCTTAAGCGCTATGCATCCCGCAAGAATGTAAACTCCGTCCTTCTGATCCCTCTCGCGGCAAAGAATGAAATCAATTATTTTCTGGTCTTCTATGCCAAAGACCGCCGGCAGGAATTTACCGAATACGAGATAGACCTCCTCACTTTTTTCGGAAAAGAGATCATGAAGGCACTCAGGATTGAGAAACTGGATGACGTTCTCCATGATTTCAAGAATCCTGCGGTCGCAATCGCGGGATTTGCAAAAAGAACAAAAAAACTATTGGAAAAGGAAGACATCGAAACTGTAAAGGAAAAGCTCTCAGATTATCTGGATATCATTATTCAGGAGAGTGTCAGGATGCAGGAGCTTGCCATTTACCCGAACATAGA
>Ga0111182_1081_pt1 | contig 10777 bp, 13 predicted proteins | sample DeeMarSWOR324_28_FD_80239 | JGI IMG/M metagenome (GOLD analysis project Ga0111182, IMG submission 80239) | Nitrospira bacterium SM23_35 | reverse complement strand
CCCCTTTTTACCTGCTGCTGCAAAGGAACCGGATCCGTTACCTTTTTCTTGTCGTTGCTGTTACGGTGGGCTTCTCAAGAGTCTATGTGGGCGTGCATTATCCCTCTGACGTCCTTGCGGGGGCACTGATTGGTATGCTCGTGTCGGTATTGGTTTTGCATTCGTATCGGGTGGCATCGAAGAGGTTTCAGAAAAACCCTTTGTCAACGGTGCTGACAGTTTCCCTCATTTGTATCGGACTTTTCCGTATCTATTACATTCAGAATGGTCCGCTGGAGCTGAGTCCTGACGAAGCACATTACTGGGAATGGTCCCGCAGGCTCGATCTCAGTTACTATTCGAAGGGACCAATGATCGCATACCTTATTCATCTCGGCACCGGCCTCTTCGGGGATACGGTTTTTGGCATCAGGATTATGGCTGTTGTTTTTTCAATACTGAGCAGTATGGTGCTGTATTTTTTCGGAAGAAGGGTTTATGACGAAAAGGCCGGATTGCTTTCGGCACTTATCATTCAGATAATCCCCCTTTTTTCAGCCTATGGGGTTATCTTTACCATTGATTCCCCGTTTATATTTTTTTGGATCCTGGCGCTTTTTTTATTCGGGGAATCTCTCCACCAAACTCATACTGCGCATCCTAAAACGATTCTCTCCTGGAGCATGCTCGGCCTGTCTGTAGGGCTTGGTTTGTTGACTAAATATTCCATGGCGTTCTTCTATCCCTGTGCTTTTCTGTTCCTGTTGATTTCGAAGGAGACGAGAAAAATTCTTCTGACAAAAGGTCCTTACCTTGCCTGTATCCTGAGTATCCTCATATTCAGTCCGGTCATTGTGTGGAATGCAACCCGCAACTGGGTGACACTCAGGCATACTGCGGGGCAGGTCCATATTGCGGAGGGATTGCAGATTTCCCCTCTGAGCTTCCTGGAGTTCATCGGATCGCAACTCGGGGTAATAACGCCTCTATTGCTGATATTGATGATTGTTGCCCTTGTGCAATTGCGGCGGAAATACCCTGGCTCTCTTCTGTTCTGGTTTTCTGTTCCGGTGATCGGTTTTTTTCTTCTGAAGAGTGTTCAGGGAAAGGTCCAGGCGAACTGGGCACTGCCGGGTTATGTCACAGGCATCGTCGCTTTTGCAGCTTACGCCCTAAAAAAATTCCTTCACGACGCGAAATGGAAAAGGATTTTGACAGCGACTGCACTTTCCATGGCATTGACCGTCACTTCCATAGCCCATTACCCGGCCATACTCAACCTTCCCGTGCGCTTTGATCCTGCGGCACGCCTCACCGGATGGAAAGACCTGGGGTCAGAAGTCTCAGCGTTCTATGAAGAAATGTTACTCAACAAACCGGTATTTATCTTCTCTGACCGTTATCAGATTTCAAGCCAGCTTGCTTTTTATGTCCGGGGGCATCCCGTAACGTATTGTATCAACGGAAACCGGAGGATGAACCAGTATGATCTGTGGCCATCATTTCATACGTTCATCCACTCTGATGCAATCTTTGTCAGAACAGGCGATGTGCGTATTCCGGAACACGTGGCAGGCGCTTTTGAGAAAGTTGAGAAAAAGGTATTTACCGCTTATACTAAGAAGCATGCAAAAATCAGAGACTACTCCATTTTCCTCTGTTACGATTTCAAGGGATTAGATCCGGAGAAACCGGTGACATACTGATGACGCTTTCTGTCGTGATCCCTCTCTACAATGAAGAAGAGAATATTCAGCTTCTTTACGACCGGTTAAAAAAATCTCTTGACCCTATGGGGCAGGAATACGAAATCTTGTTCGTCGATGACGGGAGCACCGACCGGACACTTTCTCTCCTCGAAAAAATTCAGGCTGATGATAAACGGGTAATGGTACTAAGTCTCCGGAGAAATTTTGGACAGACCGCGGCATTTGCAGCAGGGTTTGATTTTGCCCGGGGAGATGTTGTTGTTACCATGGATGGCGATCTGCAGAATGATCCATCTGATATACCGAAACTTATCGGCATGATAAAAGATTACGATCTTGTGAGCGGCTGGCGGAAAGAAAGGAAAGACCCGTTTTTTACCAGAAGGTTACCTTCTATCATAGCGAACTGGCTGATAAGCAATGTCACCGGCGTCAAACTTCATGATTACGGATGTTCACTCAAGGCTTACAGGAGGGAAGTAATAAAGAATCTCAAGCTCTATGGAGAGATGCACAGGTTTATCCCAGCCGTTGCGAGCTGGTATGGAGTCCGGGTTGCGGAAGTTGAAACCGTCCATCACCCGAGACTTTACGGCAAATCAAAATACGGCATATCCCGTACGATCAAAGTTGTCCTAGACCTGATCACGGTAAAATTCCTCCAGAGCTTTTCCACGAAACCGATTCAGTTTTTCGGGCCTGTCGGCATGGTGAGCGGCATTCTTGGATTCCTCATCCTGCTTTATCTGAGCATCGACAAACTCTTTTTCGGGAATCCTATAGGGGGCAGACCGCTGATTTTGCTGGGAGCTCTCCTGATAATCGTCGGTATCCAGCTTATTGGAATGGGACTTCTGGGAGAAATGCTCGTGAGGGTATACCATGAGAGCCAGAGAAAACCTATTTACGTAATGAAGAAGATCCTTGGCCCTGAAAGCAAATAAAATCCTCCCGGCCGCAATCAAGCTCTGCATAAGCTCGGCACTCCTGTATTTTATTTTTGCCAGGACAGGCCTCACCGAGATACTCAGAACACTCGGCGGTATCAACATTTTTGCATTTATTGCAGCGATTTTCCTCTATCTGCTTGCTCAGCTGATTTCCACCTTGCGTTGGAAGTTGCTGCTTCCCGGCGGATTCGGGTTGAAAAAGCTCTTTTCGTTGTACATGATCGGAGCTTTTTTTAATTCTTTTCTTCCCGGGATCATCGGAGGAGATGCGATCAAGGGGTTTTATCTTTACAAAACAACCGGCAAGGTCGGCCTTGCGCTGGCGTCTGTTTTTATGGACAGATATCTTGGCCTAGTGGTTTTAATTGCGATATGTGCTGTGGCTTTCCCTTTTGGATATCAATACCTGCATGGAACAAACATAGCATGGGTTTTACTGTCGGTAATTCTGTCTTTTATCATCGGGAGCTTTCTGTTTTTCGGCCTGCGTATTGGGAAACAGATTAAACACCTCGCAGATCTGTACAATTATTTCCATATCTACCGCAACGAGAGGGGCACCATAGGAAAAGCACTGCTTCTCTCAGTATTTGTTCAGCTCGCCGGGTTCTCAGCCGTGTATATCCTTGCACAGGGGCTTGGACAAAATATCCCATTTCTTTCACTCTTTATTTACCTGCCGCTCATTATATTGGTTTCGATGATTCCGATATCAATCTCCGGCCTCGGTGTTCGGGAAGGAGCATTCGTTCTGTTTTTTGGCTTTATCGGAGTAAAGCCCGAGGCTGCCACAGCAATTTCCCTGTCCTGGTTTATATCAGCTTCGGTTGGAAGTCTCATCGGTCTGATTGAATATGTGAAGTTTAAAAAAGAAGAAAACGGCATACCGATTCAAGAAGATCAATAAGGAGGAACGATGGTTCTTTATCTTGTGCGGCACGCAGATGCCAGGAAGGAAGAAGAGGACCCTTTGCGAGCATTATCCGAAAAGGGCATCTCCGATATTACCCGGATCGCTTCCTGTGTCCGGCAATTGAACCCTCATGCCCTTAGAATATTTCATAGCAGGGTCCTTCAGAAGTGGATGGCCTGTCACCCCTTGATCATCCTGATATCTGGGCAGTTCGTATACAAAATACATATGATGATACGATTCTCGTCGGGCACCTGCCGCATCTCGGGCGTCTTGCATCCTTGCTCCTGTGCGGGAATTTGGCGAAGAATGTCATCGCGTTCAGAACGGCATCTATCACCTGCCTCAAAAGGGATGACGCAGGGCTATGGAGTTTAGCCTGGATGCTGACCCCTGAAATTCTTCTCGGTGAACAAGGAACAGGATATACGTGTGATAGCTTATAACGGAGTCATGATATGAAATTGCAATTCCTTGGTGGTGCGAGGACCGTTACCGGCTCCTGCTTCTACATCGAATGTAACCAACTAAAAATCCTTGTGGATTGCGGGCTCTACCAGGGTGAAAATTCTGAAGAAATTAACAGGGTGCCCTTTAACTTCAAGCCTGAAGATATCGATTTCATTTTTATCACTCACGCGCATATAGACCATTCCGGTATGCTCCCGAGAATTGTACGTGAGGGGTTTGCGGGCAAAATTCTGACGACGCCGGCAACGCGGGACCTTCTTGAAATCATGCTCTATGACTCCGCACAGATACAGGAAAGCGACGCTGCATGGCAGACAAAAAAAGCTGTCAGGGCTGCAAAGGTTTCTGTCTCGCCGCTTTATACCGTTGAGGATGTAAAAAATACAATGCCTTTTTTTGAAATGAAACCATACGATACGATTTTTCATCTTGGCAGAGGGATCAAGTACCGGTTTTTAGATGCCGGGCATATCCTTGGTTCAGGAACCCTTGAAGTCTGGTTTCAGGACAGCGGGGGAGAAAGGAAGATAGTTTTCTCCGGAGATATCGGGAAAAAAGACAACCCGATTATCAGAGACCCATCTGCCCCTGTTGAGGCAGATTTCATTGTCATGGAGTCAACATATGGCAACAGGCGGCACAAGGCATTGAGTGACAGTATTGATGAACTGGTCCAGGCAATCAAAATAACGTTTAAAAAAGGTGGAAACGTTTATATTCCCTCATTCGCCGTCGGCAGGACGCAAGACCTCCTCTATATCCTGAACGACCTTGTGAGGGAGAAGAGGCTTTACAATATTCATGTCTACCTTGACAGTCCTCTCGCGGAAGAGGCAACAAAAGTCTACCTGGCACACCCTGAAGTATTTGATGAAGAGGCAAAAAGACGATTTTCCACTGATGAATTTGATGATTCTCTGAAGCTTCACTTTATACAGAGCGTTCAGGAATCGATGGCTTTAAACAGAATCAGGTCCGGGATTCTCGTGATCGCCGGGAGCGGCATGTGTGAAGGTGGAAGAATGCGGCACCATCTGAAGCATAATTTGTGGAGGCAGGAATGCAGCATCATATTTGTCGGGTATCAGGGGAAGGGTACGCTGGGAAGGCAGATTGTGGATGGTGCGAAATTTGTAAATGTCCTTGGCGATGAAATAGCGGTCAGGGCGTCTGTATATACCATCAACGGTTTTTCAGCCCATGCGGATCAGGCTGAACTTGTTGACTGGATTTCCTGTTTCAAAAATTCACCCGAGGTATTCATTGTACATGGGGAGGAAGATGTTGCGGTTGCTTTCGGTGAATTCGTGATGGAGAAATTCGGGTTTCGTACCCATGTGCCTGAAAAAGGAGACGTATTTGAGATATAGGTCCTGTGCCAAATTACACGCGTGCTGACCCGGATAACAGAAGAAACCTTCGAATGCCTTCTTCATTGTTTCGAAAGTGCATCAATCGTTGAACTCAGAGATGTTGCCTTCATTGATCCCTACGGCATGATAAGTATTCTTGAGATCGGAGAGTATTTACAATCCAGGGGAATTCAAAAAAATCTGGTTCTTCCTGAATCTGAAGAAGTACTGAAATACCTTGAACGCATGGATTTCTTTTCATGTGCCGAAAGATATTTTGGATTTTTACCCGGAAAGCCGGTCATAAAAAACAAATACCTGAGAAATATGGGTTCCGACGTCCTGCTGGAGATTACACCGATCATCAAATCCGATGATATCCACTACATTGTGGGAAAGGTAAAGGAACGAAGTCACTCGATCCTGACAAAACATCTTCACTATGATGAAAATGCAATCAATCACTTTATCGTGTCTTTGTCAGAGATTTGCCAAAATATTATCGAGCACAGCGAATGCAAGGGTTTCGTCGGCATACAGAAGTACCACTTTCAGAATCTTAATAAGAATATGGCGAAGATTGCCGTTATGGATATCGGGAGGGGGTTCAGAGGATCACTTTCGGAAAGGTTCTCATTGAAAAGCGATAGCGAGGCTATCGGGAAGGGCTTGCTTCACGGTGCATCACGGTTCGCTGACAAAGGAAGAGGACACGGATTATCCGCAGTAAGGAGATTTGTGAAACACTGGAACGGGAAACTTTCAATCCGTTCAGGAACTGCAAAATTGTCGATCATACCGGGTTGGGCGAAAGGCAAAACCAGGGAGCAGAATCTCCGGTATTTCCCGGGAGCCCAGATAAATATTCTGCTGCCGGAGGTATAAACTTTCCGGAGAATGTTTTACAATACCCCTATGAAAGCCGGTAAAAATCTTGTTATTGTCGGTGATCGAGTTCTTATCGATCCTGATGAAGGGACCGATAAGAGGAGTTCAGGGCTTTATCTTCCTCCGACCGTCAGGGAAAAGGAAAAAGTGCTCAGCGGATATGTTGTGAAGACGGGACCGGGGTATCCTGTTCCCGACCCAACTGTATCTGATGAGCCATGGGCTGACAGCAGGAAAAAGGAAGTAAAATATGTTCCGCTGCAGGCAACAGCAGGGGATTACGCCATATTCCTGAAGGAGGTTGCTGTGGAGATAGAGTTTGAGGAGAAGAAATATTTGATCGTCCCCCATTCCGCAATCCTCGCCCTTGTACGCATAGACTTAACAGAAGTGGAACACGAAGGCGAATCTGAGTCCTAAGCCCTTGGCATCTCTTTTGTCACTCAATAGAAGAAGTCATTATCTGACAAAAAAACGTCCTCAATGAATATCCAATGGCAAAATTTTCTTGACAATTATTTTTACTATATGATTCAATTGATTCAATTGAATCATATAGAATAGTTTTTGATGATTGATAGCTCGAATAATACAGAAAAATTATGATCCTTGGTAACGAAGATATAAAAGAACTGATCGCCGAGATTCCGGAAGGACTTAGGCAAATGAGTGCAGAATGCAAATTTATTCTCTCTATAAACTCCTGAAAGAAGAACTTCAAAACGGTTCAGCGGATCTGGTAACGCGGCAATCAGGCCAGATTATCAGAAACCGGATTGAAAAAGATATCGAAAAAGAAATAGACGGTGAGATCATTGCCCTTGATTTTTCAAAGATTGGTATTATTGATTACTCCTGCGCTGATGAAATTATCGCAAAGCTCACCTCCCGACTTCTGAGCGGCGAGTACGGAGATAAATACATCATTCTCATGGGCCTGAACGAAAATCAGAGGGAGAATATTGAAGTCGCCCTCGAACGGAAAGAACTTGCGGTTATGGCTCTGATGTGGAACGGGAAGGGCATCTTGCTCGGGAGTCTCAATAAATATCTCAATGAAACCCTGAATCTGATAATCCAAAGAGGAACAATAACTGCAAAAGAACTCTCAGATATTATGCATCTTGAGGCGAATACAAGCGGTACGAGATTGCTGAATCTCCATAAAAAGCGCCTCGTAAAAAGAATAGATGAAATACGCAACGGCGGACGTGTCTGGACATATGAAAAGATTCCATCCTGAAAGGAAATACTAATGGAATTCATGCTTGCTATAATCGGTGGGATTCTTATCGGAGCAATCAGTGCCTGGTTTATTGCCTCATTCATCGAGCAAAAAAAACATAGGGAACAGATTGCCAGCATGCAATCTTTGTATGCGGATGAAATAACTGAGCTGCGCGAAAAGGCAAGCGGAGCCGAAGCGAGAATTGAGGAAATCAGGCTGCACCTGCAACAGAAAGAATCCGAAATAGATCAGACACGGGATGAACTCAATGCTGAACGGGATTCGAAAGCGCGTCTCGAGGAAGCACAGAAGCATCTTAAAGGAGAAATAGCACGATTCCAGGATATGGAGAATAAATTGAGTGAAACCTTTAAAGCACTTTCTTTAGATGCCCTCTCAAAAAATTCTGGTGAGTTCCTGAAACTTGCCGACAAAGTACTCGAGTCCAAGACTGCTGAAGGCAAAAAAGAACTTGAAAGCAAGAAAGAGCTCATAGACCAGAATATTGAAGCGATCAGCAAAACGTTATCTGAAGTTCAGAAAAGAATTGAGGATGTGGGTAAGACAAGCGGGGAGAAATTTACAGAGGTTTCCACACTGATCAAAAAACATGAAGATGTCACACTGAAGCTGAAGGAGACGACCGAACATCTGAGTCATGCTCTGGCAAACCCGAAAAAAAGAGGAGAATGGGGAGAGAGGATGGCCGAAGACATCATCAGACTGGTTGGTATGGTGGAAGGGGTCAATTATATGAAACAAAAGACCCTTGAAAGCTCATCCGGCAGGCCTGATTATACATTTTTGCTGCCCAATAACCTGAAAATCAATATGGACGTTAAGTTCCCGATCGATAATTACATCCATTATCTGAATGCTGACACAGAACATGACAGGAAACGATTCAGGGATGAACTTCTCAAGAATACAAAGGGAATGATCAGGCAGGTGACGACCCGTGATTATATCAACCCTGCTGAAAATACCATTGATTATGTGATTGTTTTTATCCCGAATGAACAGGTCTTCAGTTTTATCAACGAATCCGACACCACGATTATGGATGAGGCACTAAAACAGAAGGCTATTCTTTGCTCCCCGTTTACCCTGTACGCAGTCCTTGCAGTTATCCGGCAGGCTGTCGAAAATTTCAACCTTGAAAGAACTGCCTCAGAAATACTCGAACTGCTCGGTGAGTTTTCCAAACAGTGGAATTCCTATAAAGAAAGATTCAGGCTCATGGGAGAAAGGTTAGACGCTGCAAAGAAGGAATATGATATCCTGATAACAACAAGAACAAATATGCTCGAAAAACCCCTAAAGAAAATCGAGGATTTGAGGGGACAAAAAGCGATAGACATGGAGGAACAGCTTAAACTTGACGAAGCACCTTTGCTCTGATAAGTTTTTTCATTATGAATGAGGAGCATTGAATAGCATATGTATTAGATTTTTTCAAAACAGAAGGCTATATTCTTAAAGGAGGGTATCATGTCAGAGAAACTCAGTCACGAGGAATTTGTAAAGAAAGCGATTGTAAGTCTGAGAAAGGAGGGATATAAGGGAATCCACAGCGTTTATTCAGGATTTAATGAGGCATGTAAAAAATATTTTAATGGTGAAAATCCCGTTGAACTTACCAATAAGTTAGCCGCTGAGGGAAAGATCATCATAAGACCGGTTAAAGGTGGGGTAATGCTCTATCTGCCTGAGGAGGCACCTGCCACAAAAAGTTCTGCTGACGAGGCCTTAAAAAAAATGGGGATTGAATAATATCCAGAAAATCTTACACAAATTACCGGGGTTTTTGCAGGGGTACAGCCTGTATTTCTAAGGATTTGAGCCATTGATGGATCTCCTTTCTCATGGCTTTTGCATTGAATCCATGCCATCGCTTCCGTTCCCTGGGAAAGCTAACCAGGGTATCCTTAAACTTCCTGAAGGCGCCCTTGCCATTCAATGCCGCGAAGAGTTTTTCTTTCATGAATGGGTCCACGACACTTTCAAGAAAATCATTCATGGTTTGATAGGCAGTCCGGTTTTCCCGCTCAGGGATACGGATATACCGTCCGCTTTCATCGAGGAGAATTTCGAGAACCATTTCCATTTCGTCCGTCATCCAGTCAGGAATTTCGGGTTCTTCATCAAATTCAATGTATTCAATATCCTCTTCTATTTCTTCGAGATCATCATCAGACAACCGTGCTTTCAATTCCTTCACTATTTCCTCTGATAAAGGCATCACCTCCCCGGTCTCAAGATCAAGGAAATAGTCAAATGTATCCCGTACCACATCTTCCATAGCTTTCTGAATTTCATCAAAGTCAACGTAAAGTCTTTTCATATCCAAGTTGATTGAAAAAATCATTTTTTTCACAGGCCTTTCTCCAATCACAGGCCCTGCAAAATTCCTGTGACCATTGTTGGAATACTACAGGGATGTTTCCCCTGAGCGCCGGCCAACGGACGATGTCCCTAAGGCTCAGTTCCAGCAACTCCAATGCCTTTCTATCCATTGCCTGTATTTCCTGGTCAGATTCGCTGTTGTAAAAACATTCTTTTCCCTTTAGATACGGGCAGATATTACAGATATCATCCGCTCCCGAGACCACCTCTATCTGTTCGTCGGCCTCAGCTTTTTTCAGGATTTCTCCAAGATTTACTATAAATTCCGGAGAATAACCCTGACCTTTGAAAAAATGAAGGCAGATTAGGTGATGTCCCCTCAGTTGTAGCATAGTCTGGTCTGCTGCCATGTCATATATATTAGCAAGCTTAACATGCGGATCACGGCATTTTCGCTCATTCTCGTCCCCAATCCTAAAAGCTTTTGGAATTGGGGACTCCGAGGTTTTGCCTCTTTATTGTTCTATTTTGTTACCCGAATATCAGCAAAAAAATCCGCTAAAATGTGGTGACCCGCATGTTTAACCTGAAGCTATGGCTTCCTGAGCAAGGGATCTGGTATCCCAGCCTCCTCAAATCCCTTTGCCCTGAAAATGCAGCTGTCACACCTCCCGCAAGGAATGGCATTTGAGACTTGAGCGGTAAGATTTGGAAATCCTCTCCGATTCTTTTGAACTTTGTATGTTGAACTTTGAACTTTCTTTGGTTGCGGGTCGTAGCAGCTCCACGTCAATGCGTAATCAACTCCCAGCTCAGTCCCCTGACGGATGATTTCCGATTTTTTCATTGCTATAAGAGGAGCATGTATTTTGAGGCGGATACCTCCCTCGACGGAAGCCTTGGTAGCCAGGTTCGCCATGTTCTCGAAGGCCAGGAGATAT
>Ga0111182_1033_pt1 | contig 10975 bp, 9 predicted proteins | sample DeeMarSWOR324_28_FD_80239 | JGI IMG/M metagenome (GOLD analysis project Ga0111182, IMG submission 80239) | Nitrospira bacterium SM23_35 | reverse complement strand
TGCCTCATCTTATCATTTCCTCCGATATCAGGGGTGATCTTCATGTTCATACCAGGCGAAGCGACGGCAGTCACGATTTTGATGAACTCATTATGGCGGCCAGAAAGCGTGGATATGAATACATAGCAATTACGGATCATTCCAAGGGGCTCGGGATCGCGCGAGGGCTGAGCGAGGAGAAACTCATCGAGGAGAAGACGGCAATAGCAGCTCTGAACAAGAAACTGAAGGGATTCAAAGTACTTGCAGGAGTTGAGGTTGACATACGGGGTGACGGGCGCATGGATTTTGACGATGAAATCCTCAAGCAGATGGATATTGTTGTAGCCTCAATCCATTCGGGTTTCAGGCAGAGCAAAGAACAGATTACGAAACGGCTGGTATCTGCCATGCGTAATCCCTATGTGTCTGTCATTGCACATCCTACCGGCAGACTGATCGGGGAGAGGGATCCGTATGATGTAGATATGCCCGAGGTGCTCAGGGCCGCTCACCAAACAGGAACTGCCATAGAGATCAATGCCTATCCCTTCAGACTCGATCTTAATGATGTCTACGCGAGAAAAGCGAGGGAGATGCAGGTACGGCTTGTCATCAGCACAGATACTCACATGGTAAATCAGTTCGATTATATGGAGTATGGAGTTTCGATGGCGCGGAGGGGGTGGCTTGAAAAAACGGATGTTTTGAATACCCTTAACTACCGTTCGCTTATGCATGCATTGAAAAAATAAATAATTCAGGTGAGTATAATTCAAGGTCAAATCATCGACATTTCGCATTGTTTTTGCTATAGTTTCAGCAATGGAAAAAACAATACTGGTATACGAAGAAAACAAGGATGTCATACGATTTCTCAAATCATTCTTTCGGGAAAAAAAGCACTATTCAGTCCACTTTTTCAGAAAAGGCAGGCATACCTTACAGCAGGAAATCAAGGCAAAAAAGCCTGATGTCCTGATCATCAGCAGTCCTGACGGGATCGGTGAATTACAGACTTCTGAAATTTCCTGTCCGGTCATCGCCGTTATCTCGAAGGATGAAACAAAAGGCATACATTCAGCCATAAAATCCGATGTTGAGTGTTATTTGGTCAGTCCGTTTTACAAGGAAGAGCTCGACTACAAGCTGAAAACACTCATAGACAAAAGGAGTCTTATCGAAAGCCTGTACAGAGACAGAAAAGATTTGCAAGCTCTCCTGGAACTCACCTCCCTTGCCTCGTCGACACTCAACCCGAAAGAGGTGCTCTATCTTGTCGTTAAGAAAATATCGGAGATTCTGAAAGTGACGAGATGCTCGATGATTAGCATCAATGCAGAAGATGAGCGGTATGCCCAGGTAATCTCGACATTCGAGGACCCCATGATTACCAACATCCGACTGGATCTCGAGAAGTACCCTGAAATCAGAAGCGTTTTATCAAGCAGAAAGCCTGTTGTTATTCAGGATGCCCAGAAGGACCCGCTCATGAAGAACGTGAGGGAACTCATCGCGCCGCTTGGCATCCGGTCAATCCTTGTCATCCCAATATTCTTTCGTGAAGAGATAATCGGTACCATGCTGCTGAGGACTTCGAGGGCCAACCACGCTTTTACGAAGAGGGAGATACAACTCTGTGTTGCGCTTGCGAATGCATCGTCTCACGCCCTCTACAATGCTTTCCTGTATCAGAAACTCTCCCAGGAAAAGGCAAGGCTCGAGAAGCTGGCCGTAACGGATTATCTCACTGGGATTTATAACATCCGGTACTTTTACTCCCGTCTTGAAGAGGAATTCAGCAGGGCGGGACGTTATCAGATGCCGCTCAGTTGTATTATGCTCGACATCGACCATTTCAAAAAGATCAACGATTCTTATGGACACAGGGTCGGAGATTTTGTTCTTAGAGAGTTTGCCCAACTTGTCAAACGGCATACGAGGAAGTCCGATCTGGTGGCACGCTACGGAGGAGAGGAATTCATCATACTCCTTCCCCAGACATCTCTGAAAGGTGCGCTCATCGAAGCCAGGAGAATCCAGAAGGTGGTGAAGGAAACTCAACTGATGCAGCTGCATGAGGGGCAGAGAATCACCGTAAGTTTTGGGATAGCCTGTCTTCCTGACCAGAGAATTCAGAATGCTGATGACCTGATCAACTTCGCAGATAATGCCCTCTACGAAGCCAAGGCAAAAGGACGTAACCTGATCATTGCTCACACGGCCCTGTGAGCATTCTGCCGCTGTTGTATCTGTTACAATAGATTGTGGATATTATTACCTCCCACGTAAACGCAGATTTCGATTCCCTTGCATCAATGGTAGCAGCAAAAAAGTTGTACCCGGATGCAGAGATCGTCTTTCCCGGTTCCCAGGAGAAGAAACTCAGGGACTTCATTGAAGCGTTCAATCCGATAGACGTAAAGCGCGTCAAAGAAGTTGACCTCACTAAGGTCACACGATTGATCATCGTGGATACCAAGATACCCGACAGGATCGGACCTTTTGCAAAGCTTCTTACCGGTAGGAGCATCAGGGTTCATATTTACGATCACCATCCTTTTCGCGAAGGGGACATACGGGGCGAGCTGGAAAAGATCGAACGTGTCGGGGCAACCGCAACGATCTTTACCGAGATACTGAAGAACCGGAAAATCCATCCGTCACCCATGGAGGCTACGATTCTTGCACTCGGCATTTACGAAGAGACGGGGTGTTTTCTTTTCCCTTCTACAACAGAGAGAGATCTCATGGCTGTCTCCTATCTCCTCAAGAGGGGGGCAAACCTGAACATTATTTCGAGCTTCATAAAGATGGAACTGAGCATGGAGGAATTTGACCTGCTGAACGAACTCATTCAATCATCAAATGAGATAATCGTCGGCGGCATACGGGTAAAGATAGCAAAGGCAGCCCGGGAGCAGTATTTTGGTGATGCAGCGCACCTCGCCCACAGGATGATTGATATGGAAGATATTGATGCAGTGATTGTCCTGCTCAGCATGGAAGGGAAAATAGTACTCGTTGCCCGGAGCAAGGTTCCGGAGTTTGATGTCTCCAGGGTGATGAGAGACTTTGGGGGAGGAGGGCATCCTACTGCAGCGGCTGCAACAATTAAGGGAGAGGCACTCGAAATAGTCGAGGAGCGGTTGCAGCAGCTCATCAGAGAAAACGTGAAACCGGCCAAGGTTGCCTCTGATATCATGACCCGGCCTGTCATCAGTGTGCAGCGGGATGTCACGATAAAGCATGCAGAAGGGATGATGACCCGGTACGGAGTGAATGTGCTCCCTGTATTGCATGGAGATGCTTTTGCCGGTCTCATATCGCGGGAAATTGTTGAAAAGGCCCTGTTCCTCGGTTTTGGCAAGAGCAAATCTGAAGACTTTGCAACGAGCGACGCAATAACCGTGGGGCCGCTCACTTCCATACGGGAGATTGAAACTTTAATGATAGAGCAAAACCAGCGGTTTATGCCTGTGGTCGAAAATCGGAAAATTATCGGCGCAATAACGAGAACCGATCTCCTGCGCACGCTTTATGAGGAATTCCTCAGACGCAGGAAGATCGGGGAAACAGTAAGCAGGGAGCGGCTGACGATCGGAAGAAACCTGTCATCATGGCTGAAGGAGAAGTTTCCCGGGGAGATAGTCACGCTCCTGAAACTGTCCGGTGAGGTTGCAGAGGCACTCGGTTTTCATGCATATCTTGTCGGCGGCTCTGTAAGAGACCTCCTGCGCGGTGAAGAAAATCTTGACCTTGATATCGTTATCGAGGGGGACGGAATTCTTTTTGCCCGGACAATCGGGGAACGACTGCATGCAAAAGTCAGGACGCATCAGAAATTCGGTACCGCACAGATATTTCTCCACGCATTCAAGATTGATGTGGCAACGGCCCGTACAGAATACTACGAGTCTCCTGCAGCGCTCCCGAAGGTAGAGACATCATCAATCAAGAAGGATTTATACCGGAGGGATTTCACGATCAACACCCTTGCGGTCAAATTGAATCCGGAGGATTTCGGCGTGCTCCTCGATTTTTTCGGCGGGCAGAGAGATCTCAGGGAAAAAACGATCAGAGTGCTCCATAATCTCAGTTTTGTCGAAGACCCTACGCGGGCATTCAGGGCAGTCCGGTTCTCAGAGCGGTTCGGATTCAAGATCAGCAAACATACGGAAAACCTGATCAAGTCCACCATAGAGATGAACTTGTTTGATAAACTGTCCGGGCCGAGACTCTATGAAGAATTGCGCTTATCGTTTCAGGAGACTGATCCGATAAGGACACTCAAGCGGGTTTCAGAATTTGGCCTCCTCAAGGTCGTCTGTCCGACCCTTAATTTTACCGATGATCTCGAAGCAACCCTCAGATCAATGCATGAGACGCTCTTGTGGTTCAATCTGCTTTTCCTGGAAGAAAATCCCGATACGGGGGTTTTGTACCTCATGGCATTACTTGCAGGATTGAAGGCGGAGGATATCAGGACAACTATAGACAGATTGTCACCGTCACCGAGAATCAAGGAAATGATCATCAAGGGGATTTCATCTGCACGTGATGTAGTGAGGCAACTCCCTGTCCGTGACCCCGCAGAAATTTACAGACTTTTCCATCACCTGAAGCTCGAGGTGATCCTGTTTGCAATGGCACTCAGTGAGGACCGGCAGAAGAAAAAGGTCATATCCCGCTATCTTACTGAGCTGAGAAATATCAAACCGGCACTCACGGGTGAAGACCTCAAGGAAATGGGCATAGAACCTGGTCCGGTCTATACGAAGATTTTTGGAAAACTCCTCGATGAAAAATTGAGAGGCCGTGCAAAGTCACGGGAGGATGAACAGCAGTTTGTACGGAATCTTATTGAGCGATAACGTTCTGCGGACAGTCATCGTGACCGATATGGCCGTGACCCCTATTTTTTGAGAGATTTCCCTATTCTTCTCTCTATGGATTTTACTTTCCCCTCTATCCTGTTCGGTTTCCCTTTCCTGTCATCGATGGATATGGTTGTCACAACTCTCTCGCCGGTTTTCATGACAGTCTTGTGACATTTTCTTATGAGCTGCATCACTTCATTCCATTCACCTTCGATTACTGTTCCCATCGGGTTGATTTTATAGGGGAGACCGCTTGCATCCACAATCTTGAGGACCTCTGCAAGGTAAGCTCCCAGGCTGCTTCCGACGCCTATAGGGATAATGCTGAATTCGACAAGCATCAATTCCTCCTTTTTTCTGGTTATCAGTGGACATATGGTGCAAGGCTGTATAAAGGAAATAGGGGCAAACATCTGTTTGCCCCTATTTATATATTGAAATTATTTCACAGCGTCTTTGAGCGACTTGCCGGAAGTGAACTTTGGAATTTTGGAGGCAGGAATCGTAATAATATCGCCGGTTCTTGGGTTGCGGCCCTTTCTCGATTTCCTTTTTACGACCGCAAAGGTTCCAAACCCAACAAGGGTTACCTTTTGCCCTTTCTTTAATGCCGACCGGATGGCATTGATAGTGGAATCCAGCGCCCTCGATGCATCTGCCTTGCTTAGTCCTGTACCGGAAGCAACTTTGTCGATTAATTCTGCTTTGGTCATCTATATCTCCCCCCTTTCATGGAAAAATGAGTAGAAAAAATAATAAACCTGAAATAACTTTGATAACAGTATCAAGGAAGAAATCCTTTTGTCAAGGCAAAAATGATGAATCGAGTGATAGAAAAACTCATGCCAGTCAAGGGATTCCCGCACTCATGATTTTCCATCATAACGGTGACTCCTGTTATGATTTCCGGTTAGTGTTAAATGTCTTCGGAACAATAATATCGAGGAGAAAAAAAAGCCTGAAGATCTGAATCCATGAACGGGGACCACGGTGTTTTTTCGCCGGTTGTGAACCTTCCGTTAACTCTGTGCCATCCGGTTGCCGGATGATTTCAGCCTCCCTGACAAGCGATTGCACAAGTATCATGTGCATGGGAACCGTCACGAGCCAAAGGATAAGACAGAGCATCAAGTCCAGCCTGCTCATCGTGGCGTCTCCGGATATCAATGGCTGGAGGAGCAACACAAGCGCTAGCAGGTCTATAAAAGAAATTGCGATGCGAAACGGGATATAAAGAGCTTTCTCTTCATAGTGTTTGCTTTGCAGAGGGGTGTCCCCTTCAGTGATGTAGTCATCCCAGAGGGGAATGTCGGGCAGATGCAGACCCTGTGAAGATTCCGTGCTCCACCGGTACTGCTGAAAATATTTGCCGAGCGCCGAGCAGAATCGGTGAGCCCTCGTTATCCTGATTTCAGCAGCCAGCATGAGGTACATCAGTCCCCAGGCAAAAAATCCAAGTCCCAAAAGAAAAAATGTACTGAAGAAGATGTGCTGTCCGAAGAAAAAAATAATGAGTGCAGACGATACGATGAGTACGATAACTCCTGTTTTTATAATCCCATACTGGAGCATGAGCTGTTCGCTCTTTTCGCGTCTTGCATATTCTGATGCTTTGACATACAGGGAGAATTCAGTATCAAAGACTTTGCCTTCCCGCGTATCAGAAAAATACTGTGCATAAAGTTGATTCAATCGTTGCTTCAGTTCGGATATCTTGTTTTTCAGCTCTGTGGTTTTTTCGTCTTCCATGATCTCCTTGCTCTTGAGCCCGCTGTATTATCGGACGGATAACAGACATGAAATACTTATAAACAATATATAGTAGTGATTCTTCAATCCTTGTACATAATATAGTGAATACGATTTTTTTCTTGACAATCGTTTTTCCTCACTCTAATATGTTGTGGTAGAAAGTGGTAAAAAGTGGAGGAAAAATGCCAGCTTTCTCAGGAAAATATTATTACACCGTAGATCCGAAAGGGAGAATTATCATCCCGGCTCCTTTCAGGGATATCATTACGAGTCATTATAGCACAAAACTTTATGTCACCAATGCCCCGGTGGACCAGTGTATCCGCATCTACCCAGCGGAAGAATGGAACAGGCTCCATGACAAGGTCAGGACAAAGCCCAGTTCCGATAAACATATGAAATTTTTTATGCGGAGGGTTATCGGTTCCGCTGTCGAAACAGATCTTGACAAGCAGGGGAGGATTCTCATCCCCGTATCCCTCAGGGAAGACGCGAAGATCAACAGCAACATCGTCATCGTCGGTCAGGTGGACAGAATCGATCTCTGGGACAGAGATGAATGGGATAAACTGGTGGACCTCTCCCAGATAGACAGGGAATCGATGGAGGAAGGACTTGCTGCTCTTGGTTTTTAAGGGTACCACGGTCGATTGAATGCAGAGATCATCCATCTGCCGGTTCTGCGGGAGAGAGCACTCCAGATGCTCAATATACGGCAGGAGGGTATCTACGTTGATGCTACAACCGGACTTGGGGGGCATGCACATGCAATTTTACAAGAGATCGGCTCTCACGGCAGGCTCATCGGAATCGACAGGGACGATGAAGCACTCCGGAGCACAAAAGCGAGGCTTTCAGATTCAAGGGTAACACTGATGCGGGGGAACTTCTCTGATATGGAAACCATGATCTGTTCGCAGGGTATTGCCGCAGTGGACGGTATCCTATTTGATCTCGGGGTATCAAGCCTGCAATTAAGGAGTCTGGAGCGGGGTTTCAGTTTCACATCAGATGCATCGCTCGATATGAGAATGGACAGGAACCAGAAGATCTCTGCACGGGACATTGTGAACCGTTATCCCGAATATGAGCTCGTGCGGATATTCCGTGAATTCGGTGAAGAACGCCTTGCAAAAAAAATAGCGAAGGCGATTTCCCGGCGGAGAGAGAAAAAGCCGATCGAAACCTGTGCTGAGTTAGCGGAGATTGCTGAAAACGTGTACGGAACGAAAGGAAGGATTCATCCTGCAACGAGGATATTCCAGGCATTGAGAATCGCGGTCAACGATGAACTGTCTCAGCTTGAGAAGGGACTGCATGCTTCATTGCACCTTCTGAAACAAAGCGGAAGGCTCTGCGTTATCTCATACCATTCACTCGAGGACAGAATCGTCAAACATTTCATAACGGATCATGCGAGAAAAGGGGTACTGAAAAAAATCACGAAAAAACCGGTAACTCCTGCACCGGAAGAGCTGCGGATGAATCCCTCTTCACGGAGTGCAAAATTACGGGTTGGGGAGAAGATATAATGCGAAAAACGCGAATGAGTCTTGCAATGCTTGTGCTGAGGCCTGTCATGGTAATCCTGTTATTTGCCGGCGTGTTTGGCTTGGTTTACCTGAGGTCAAATGTCACCAAATTGGAGTACAGTCTCGGCGAACTTGAGAAGAAGAAGGTGCATTGCCTCAGGGACCGGAAAATGTTATTTGCAGAAAAAACGAGTCAGCTGTCGTTTGCGCGGCTGGAGTCATCTGCAGATGACCGGGATGGCTTCGTCCTCCCCGACAGGCTGCAGGTAGTCCATGTCAGTAAAGATACGAGGTCTTTACCGCGTCTTGCTTCGCTGAAGCAGAAGCAATGATCTGAACCGAAAAACCGTTAAAAGAGGGCGGGGGGATGAACAAAAAGAGGGCTGTCATTCTTCACACGGCCATTGTCGTCAGTTTTATGCTTGTTTCCTTTCGTCTTGCAGACCTCATGATTATCGATCACAAACGTCTTCAGGAAAGGGCACAGCAGCAGCACATAAAAGTCGAAGACATCCAGGTCAGAAGGGGGACTATTTTTGACAGAAGGGGGCGTGAGCTTGCATTGAATCTTGAAGCAGAATCTCTCTACTGCGATCCGGAAGCCCTGAACGCTGATACCGAGGATATCAGGAAGCTTGCTTCTTTCGTCAACAATGAACCAGCAAGAATGCTTGCACAAATCCCCGACAAGGGGAGATTTGTGTGGATCAAGAGAAAACTTCCTCCCGAAACTGCGGATAAGATAAGAGCTCTCCGCATTGAAGGTCTCGACTTTCTCACCGAGGCCAAGCGTTTTTACCCTAAGAGGGAACTGGCCTCTCATATCATCGGTTTCGTCGGCATAGACAATCAGGCACTTGAAGGTATTGAACTTCAATACGATAAATACCTGACGGCAAAGGGCGGGAAGGTTATCATGGAAAGGGACGCGAGCGGGAAGACCCTTTCGTCCGGCGTCACGGTTGAAGCACAAGGGAATAATATTGTGTTGACCATTGATGAAGTCCTCCAGCGCCTGGCTGAAAAAGAGCTCGACAGAGCGATGAAGCAGTGGAGAGCCGCAGCAGCCTCAGCAATTATGATGGATCCCTATACCGGTGAAATCCTTGCCATCGCAAACAGACCTGCGTATGATGCAAACCGGGGTGGAAGTGCACGGGGATTTGAAAAAAGGAACAGGGCAATAACCGATTGTTATGAACCCGGATCAACTTTTAAGCTTATTATCGGTGTCGGTTCCCTTGAAGAGAAACTGGTTAAACCGGACACCGTGTTTGATGTCAGTAAGGGCGGAGTCCAGGTAGGCGGAAAGACGATTCGCGATGTCCATAAATATGGGCTTCTCACCTTCAAAGAGGTCATACAGAAATCATCAAATGTCGGTTCGATTCTGGCCGGTATGAAACTCGGGAAAGAAAATATATATCGGTATGCGAAATTGTTTGGGTTCGGCGACAAGACCGGCATTGACCTCCCCGGTGAAATTTCCGGCTGGATTCACAAGCCTGAGCAGTGGTCCGGGACATCACTTGGCGCAATATCAATCGGACAGGAAGTTGCAGTAACGCCGATCCAGATGCTCAGGGCATACTCCGCGATCGCAAACGGCGGGTTCCTCGTAAGGCCCCACGTCGTTTCAGAAATAATCTCTCCAGACAACAGAACGTTTGCTTCCTTCAGAGACAGTGACAACCACCGCATCATCTCTGCAAAAACTGCCGAGACTTTCAAGAATATCCTGAAGAGCGTAACAGAAGAGGGAGGCACCGCGAAAAACGCATCGATTGACGGAAATCCGGTTGCCGGCAAGACGGGTACTGCCCAGATGATCGATCCGGTCACGAAACGGTATTCACGGGATAAATATGTCAGTTCATTTGTCGGGTTTGTTCCGGCAGATAACCCCCGGCTGGCTATGATCATTATTGTGTATGAACCGAAAGGAGAGATTTACGGTGGAGTGGTTGCTGCACCGGTGTTCAGGGAAATTACCCGGCAGGCGTTATCGTATCTGAATGTGCCGAGGGAAGACAGCCCTGGTCAGCATGCTGCCCTGCTGGTATCGAGATGATGCTGGCCTCAATCCTGAAAGGGTGTGATGATATGCAACTGGTGCAGGAAGGAAATATCCTTGAGAGGGATATCGCAGGGATTGCATATGACTCACGAAAGGTGAACGATAATTATCTCTTTGTTGCAATAAAGGGAGAAAAGTTTGATGGGCATGCATTCATCCGGGAAGCAATCGAAAAGGGGGCGGTCGTGATCGCTGCTGATCAGGAGTTCGCCGGTGCTGAAAACGGGTATATCCTTGTGAAGGACAGCAGGAGGGCGCTTGCCTGTATGGCGAATAATTTTTATCAAAGACCGTCTGAGAAGCTGGTCCTCACCGGCGTAACCGGAACCAATGGGAAAACGACGACAACGTATATTTTGAAATCAATTCTTGAGACATGGGGAAAGGATGTCGGCCTGATCGGGACCATTCAATACATGATAAAGGACAAACCCTCTCCCGCACCGCATACGACACCTGAATCACCGGAGTTCCAGGCGCTGCTGCGTAAGATGCTGCTGGCAGGCTGCACCCATGCTGTGGCAGAGATATCCTCCCATGCCCTCGCACAATACAGGGTTGACAAGGCTGTGTTTCGCACGGCGGTCTTTACGAATCTTACCAGAGATCATCTTGATTTCCACAGGACAATGGAAGACTATTTCAGGGCGAAGGAGCGGCTCTTTACCGAACTCCTTGACAGGAACGGCACAGCCGTCATCAATATCGATGATGCGTATGGAAAACGATTGGCTGATCAACTCAGAACGCTTTCT
>Ga0111182_1099_pt1 | contig 11178 bp, 9 predicted proteins | sample DeeMarSWOR324_28_FD_80239 | JGI IMG/M metagenome (GOLD analysis project Ga0111182, IMG submission 80239) | Nitrospira bacterium SM23_35 | reverse complement strand
TGACTCAATTGTGCGAAAAATATCGTACGTTATCGCTTGAATGGGGATTAAACAGATATCAAGAATTGATGTTTATGCAGATAACTGTGAGAACATAAGAAAAAAATTAAACTGCTCGAGATCCCTCTCTCTGTGGACATCTGAGGCAGATGAGTTATGTGGTTATCTCGTATGTAAGAAACCGATGGGAACAATCTAATTACTCGGGAACGAAGATAAGGACTTATGGTTACGGCTCGGCTTGCAGTGTTTTCATCAACTTAGTTACATCGTAGCCTTGCTGTTTGATCCGGACAAGGATCTGATTGTAAAGATCATCATCCATCTCGGGGGTCCGGCTGAGGATCCAGAGGTACTTCCTTTCAGGATGTCCAACAACGGAATATTCATAGCGCTCGCCGAGATCTATGATCCAGTAATGACCAGAGAACGGCCAGAAAAAGGTTACCTTCAGTTTCGCGTTCGTCTTCTTGTCCACATTTTTTGCGGTACCCTTTGCAGATAACAGTTCCCCCTCCAGAGTATTTTTACGGCACTGATTAAGCACATCGATCTTCCCGTCATCACGAAGAGTATACAGAGCAGTTGATGCAACACACCCCTTTTGAAAATGGTTCGGATACCGTGCGATCTCATACCACGTTCCCGCATATTTATTGAGATTGACATATGGAACAACCCGGACGTCGGATGCCTGATGTCTCCCGTAGGAAGTACAGGTGATTGATGTCACTGACACGACGAAGACGCTTACCAATAATGGAATTATTCTCATAGGGTTACTTTATACTCAGGAAATTATTATAATGTATCCGACTAATGCTAAGATAGCGGCAGCTATGAAAAAGGAAGACTCCATAAAAATCAAAGCCCTCCTGCATAAAGATGTTAGCACGAACATTTCGATCGACGGCAATAAATACCTGATTATCACAGATGATCTTATACCCAAAGACCAGCGAATTCCAACGAAGGTGTATCTCGGGGGCAAGATTCTGTTCACAAGAGATTTAGACCTCAAAGATTTCACGGATACTCCTCAGACAGAGAAAAAATTATTGGGCCTCATACGCCGGCAGCATGAAATGATCATAGAGATCCTCAGGGAAGAGCATTTGAAGAAGGCAAAGACACCTTCAGATTATCTCGATGAAGTGAAGACACTGCTCCAGAAAAAGAATAACAGACGTGCTCTCGACCTTCTCACCTCAGCCCTTCTGGAGTATCCCGATGAACCTTTTCTCCTTTCCTACTACGGTTGCCTTGAAGCAATCATCAATCAAAACTTTGCTTACGGCATAGACACCTGCAAAAGGGCACTTGATATGCTTAACAACCGGTCACCCGTAAGCCGGGAAATTTTTTATCCAACCTTTTACCTCAATCTCGGGAGGGCATATATCGCCGCAGGGAAGAAAAAAAATGCAATCGAGGTTTTCGAAAAAGGTCTCTCGTATGATCAGGAAAATAAGGACCTTTTGTGGGAAGCCCGGAAACTGGGCATGCGGAGAAAACCGGTGATCCCGTATCTGAAGAGAACAAATCCCATCAATAAATATATCGGTATGATCCTCCATAAATTAGGGAAAGACTCCTGATTCGGGGTCGTTTTATTCGAAGCTTATAAATTTTCTTGGATCTGTTTTCCTCGCAATCTTTGACGGTAGATACCCTGCGAATACAGTTGTCATGAAAATGAAAACCGAGACGGCTGATAAAAATTGCAGAGGGATTCTAAAATGTATCTCCCACCCGAAGGAAATCTTATTGACCACCTGGATCAGGATCATGCTCATAAGGGATCCGAGGAGCGTTCCGAGGATAATCCCGGTGATTCCGGTAATTCCAGCAGAAAGCAGAAGATTCTGCCGTATCTGCGCCCAGCTCGTACCCAAATACCGGAGGATGCTGATCTCCCTTTTCCGTTCAATCACAAGCGATAAAAGGGTAGTGATTACCCCTATCAGCGAAACCATAATCGAAATGCATTCGATTGCATAGGTTATCGCAAAGCTTTTGTTGAAAATATCCAGAACTTTATTCCGCAGTTCCTGATTGTTCATGATCTCGAGGGAATAGGAAGGCAGCAATCGGGCTTGCAGCCTGGTGATAAACTCATCCACATCGGTACCACTCCTGACATAAACACTCATCTGCGTCGAATCGTCAAGCCCCCAATATCTGTTTAACCATTTCCGGTGAATGTAGAGAAAACCCGATGTTGTCGAATAACTCGAAGAGACATCATTGATTCTGAATGCAACAGGACCCGCTGGCGATTGCAATTCGATCATATCATTTTTCCCCAGCCCGTATTGAATGCTCAGATACTCAGAGATGCCTGCAACCGTTTCATTTCCTTCCATTTCTTTCAGGATTTCCTCGTATTCCCTGTCACGGTGCATCCTGTGTAAATATTTCCTTTTGACCCCGATATCCGCAAACCCCGCGACGACCTTCTTCCCGAACAGACCGAGGTGCAGCCCGCGGAATCTGTCGACTCCTTCCACCTCGGGGAAACTCCGAACAATTCCGACTATCTCATTGGACACCGGATAAAAACAGTAATTCGCTTTGCACGATGAAGGTTTAATATAGACATCAGCTGTGATGTTTTTATTTATCCATGCCTCGAGAGACCCTCGCAGGGAAAATATCACAATGAGAAGCGAGATGATCAGGGCACTGCTTATGGCCACACTCATAAGGGCTACGGAAAACCGGTGCGTATTCCCCCTCATATCACCGATTGTAACCGGTCCCATGGACCGGGATAGGCTCTCCGCAGGGGACCTAAAAAGCCTGAGCATAAGACTCAGGTAGAGAGGAGAGACAAGGGTAAAGCCCCCGATGATGAAGATGATGCCGCTATAGGCAAGAAGAGGGAAAGCAAAAGGAGCTTTCCGGTAATCCAGATAAGCGATGAGCACGCCTGACAGGATGCAGAGGATGCCCGCAACAGAAACGGTTTTCTGATGTCTTCTATACCTGCCTTCAAATGAACCCTCCCGTGATGTCTCATGAGGCCTGATTTTCGAGGCTTCAAAAGACGGGACAATGGATGCAAGAAGCGAAACAACCATACCTAACAATAGTGCGAGGAAAACATCGCGTCTGGTAAGAAGATAATCAGAGATGGTAATTGTGCTATAGAGCGTTGATATGGTCTTTTCAACAGCGATAACGGAAAAATATGCGGCAAACTGACCAAGGATAATCCCGAACAGAGAACCAACTGCTCCAAAGAGAAGTCCCTGAACAGTAAACAACAGGAGCACCGTCTTCCTGTCAGCACCGAGGCCGCGCAGGACGCCGATTTCCGTCCTCCTCTTTATCACGCTCATAAATACGGTGTTAAACAGGAGAAATATCCCGACGAGAATGGAGATGAAACTTACAAACTGCAGATTGGAACGGAATGACACGACGAGCGCCTTCCGGTTCCTGAAGAGTTCCTCCTTTTTTTCCAATTCGAGATGAGGGGAAAGTGTTCTCCGTATTTCGTCGGCTGTGTGCTGATCGGTCGCAAGATCTATCCTCGAAAGATACCCGGCCTTGTGAAAATATTCCTGGAAATTTCCAATGTCCATAATTACCGTGTTTGCGGGAAGTGCATCAGCATCAATCACATCCACGATCCTCAGGACAGATTTTTTATCATATACCGAGGCCTGCAGGGCATCCCCCTTTTTCAGGGAATGCTTTTCACAGAATCTCCTGGTGATGAGGATGCCGTTGACCGTCCGGTAAAACGCTTCCCAATCAGCACCCTTTTGTAAGAAGCCTTGCCCAGCCCCTTGATCCACCCGCAATAATTGCAGGAATTGCGCAACCTTCAGGGTATAGAGACCGTTGATGTCGATGGTGTCGTTCAAGCCAGGAAGGTACCCGAATGTCTTTATGACGGGAAAACTGTTCTCTTCAAACAGACGCACGTCCCGATAAATTTCTTCAGCAAAGTCAGTCCCGGATGAATCGAAGATTTCATGGGTGGCGTACGGATTGATTCCCCTGATTTCAGACTCAAAAGAGGCAATAGCCCGGTCAGAGGCGACCTTAACACCGGTGAAGAGCCCTATGCCGAGCGCAATGCCGATAATTGAGAGAAAGGTAAGAAATTTCTCTTCCCTGATGTTCCTGATAACCAGAATCCTGAGCAGTCTCAGGAATATCATGTGAAAATCATCCCGTCCTTCATTCTTGCCATTCTCTGTGCATATGCAGCGATGTGGGATTCGTGGGTCACAAGGATAACGGTTTTCCTTGTTTCATTCACGATCTCCCGGATGATGTCCATGATCATAGTGCCTGTTTCGCTGTCAAGACTTCCCGTTGGCTCATCTGCAAGAATAATGTCGGGTTCATGGATGAGAGCCCGTGCAATGGCTACGCGCTGCTGCTCACCGCCCGAAAGCTCATACGGATAGGTATTTTCCTTCCCATAAAGCCCCAACCGCTGAATGCATGCTCTGACTTTCTCTTTATCTTCTCTGCCGCTCAAAAGAAGCGGCATTGATATGTTCTCGGAAACCGTGATGTTTGGCAGGAGGTTGAAAAACTGGAATATGAAGCCGACCCTGAGTCTCCTGTACAGGGTCAGGTTCTCGTCTGTATACGCCGTTATGTTTTCGCCGTCGATAATAACCCTGCCTTTTTCCGGTTTATCCATCCCGCCGATAAGATTCAGAAGGGTTGATTTCCCGGAACCGGAAGAACCCATGATCGATATAAACTCGCCCCTTTGAACCTCAAAGCTGATTCCCTTGAGAACTCTTTGTACACCATAATATTTTTCGACGTTTTCGAGTTTAATCACCGTTTCTCAATACCCCGTCATCTCAACATAAGCCCTGCCCCGTGCAGAACCTTCGACCCGGCACGTCCCTTCCCAGTAATAGTTCCCCGTCGATTCTAATGCGATCACTTCCTGGTCCTGTATCAGCGGAGCAATGCGAAGATTCACTGTTTCAGACGGGATGTGTATCTCCCATTGGGAAGGATATTGCGCCCCGGTTTTTTCAGATCGGTAATGTGAAAGAACTTTGACGGAAAATTCATTCCCGCGAAGATGCCTGTATGTTCCGTCCCGATAGATAAACGTCCCCGATGAGTACCGGTTAATTGAGCCGTCTTTGTTCCTGAGCATATAGATCATGATTTCCCTGTTGTCATCGAGCTGTACGGCAAACCAGTCCCACCCCGCCTGCTTTTCACTCAATCCCCTTGTGGAGATTTCCCTGTCAAACCAGCTCTTCCCCTTTACAGCATATACTTCATCCCCGATTGTCAATTTCCCCTGTGTGTTCATCTGTGTGTACGAGAAATAAACAGACGCTATGAGAGGCGATTCCTCAGATTTTCGAGAATAGCCTTTTTTGCCGTTCAGCACAAGGGGCTTGACGGGTTGCAGGTAAAGATCGATAGATTTATTGCTGTCCGCGGCTCTCAATCGCATGTCCTTGAAGGTGCCGTTCAGTGTATTGTTCCCCGTCCAGACCTTCAACTGTCTATCATCTGCGCCTGCATATTCGAAGACTCCTGCATCAGCGGTATCAGAAAAAAGGAATGTATTTCCCGCTATATCGGATATGGCAAAGTGAGAGATATAAATCCGGTTAACGCCGAATCGCGATTTATAAGCCCTTTTCTGGACATTGACCACAAAAAATGTGAGCTCGTATCCGAATTCCTGTCCGTTTCCAGCAAACAGATGCCCGGTAAAATACCACCATTGAACCCGGTAGTCTTGTTTATACAAGAAATCCAGCGGTATCTTCACTTGGTAATCACTGGTAACATCAAGGTATTCCTGGGCAGAGGAAACAAAGGGGAAACATAAAAATAAAACAAGAATGATTGTTCTCACCAATAAAACAAAAGAATCCATAAAATTGGGTTCAAAATGCAATAGTTTTGTCATTCCCGCTTGGCGGGAATCCTTCTGAAAAGTGTTCTTCATCATTACGAGGGAAGCAAAAAAAGAAAGATTCCGGTCAAGTCGGAATGACAGCACTGAATGCTATTCAGGTCTGGTGTTGGTAGTTTATGAAAACAAGCAGGTTCTTGACAAGGGTACTTATTTTAGACCTCATCTACCTGATCCTCGTCCAATGCGCTGTTAACCCGGTGACCGGGGAAAAAGAACTGATGCTTGTCTCCGAAAGCCAGGAAATCGATATGGGAAAAGAGTTCTATCCCAGTGCCCTGTGGGGAGATTTGGGAGGCGGCGGAGCATTCAGGGATGAGCAATTGCATTCCTATCTCAGAGATATTGTTCTGCGAATTCAGGCAGGTTCCCACAGGCCGAACCTGCCTGTCGATTTTGCGATCCAGAACAGTTCTATCCCGAATGCATGGGCAATCCCCGGGCATGTTGTTATTACGAGGGGATTGCTCGCAGGGCTCGAGAATGAAGCGGAATTTGTGTTTGTCATGGGGCATGAGATGGGTCATGTTGCAGCACGCCATTCTGCCAGGCACATGACGTACGGGATGTTGCAGCAGGTCGGATTGGGTGCTGCCGGTATAGCACTCAGTGGTTCGGATTATGCAAATCTTGCCCTCGGAGTGGGTGCAGTCGGGAGCAGCCTTCTGCTTCTGAAATACGGCAGGGATGACGAACTCGAGGCAGACCGCTTGGGTATCGAGTATATGGCAAGGCTCGGCTATGACCCACAAAACGCGCTCAGTGCTCACCGGAATCTTGAAAAAATTTCCGGGGAGTACCTGAAATCTGTCGGGAAAGAAGCTCAGGAGAAAGGGTTTTTCGAAGACCTCCTCTCCACACATCCGAGGACTTCAGTGAGAATCGATGAGCTCCGGGTGATGATCAATCGTATGCAGCCGTTCAAGATGGCAGGGGACGGAACCTATCGTGAAAGATATCAGACCAGGACAGCGGGTCTCAGGGATACGAACAGTATTTATCTGGAATATTATGATTCTGCAGCCCGGGCATATCAGAAGAATAATCTTGACGAGGCCGGCTCTCTGATAGAAAAAGCTCTGGGGAAAGACCATCGTCAGCCGGCATTTCATGCACTGAAGGGATTCATACTCCTCAAGAGGAAAGACTATGCGCCCGCAAAATCCAGTTTCCAAACGGCCATGAATATTGACAAGGAGTACGCACCTGCTTACAGAGGTATGGGTATCCTTTCTTATAATCAGAATAATTATCGCGAGGGCATCGATTACCTCAACTGGAGTCTGTCACTTTTCCCGCAGGATGCTTCTTCTCATTATTTTCTTGGCATGAGTTATTTCAGGATGAATAATTACCAATCCGCCATTCCACATCTCAAAGCATTTGCGGAGGCACAGCCAAAACATCCGGAAGTATTCGGCACGCTCGGAATTTGCTATGAAAAATCAGGTGATCTCTCATCGGCATACCAGGCCTACGCCCTGCAGGTAAGGGTAGCTCCTGACAGCGAGATGGGCAAACACGCAGCCTCCCGCATAGCGATATTGAAACCGGCGCTTCAAAAGCAAACACGCTGAGTATTGAGAATGAACGTCAATATTCTGAGATCCATCGGCCAAAGGCTCCTCAGCGAAATCCCGTCAGGCAAAAGAATCTCAAAAAATGCCATCGGCGTGGGGGCATCGGGCGACAGGACATACCCTATCGATAAGACGGCAGAAGATATTATCCTTTCGGTACTCGAAAATTGCGGGGAACCGTTGACCGTCATATCAGAAGAAGCCGGCATCAGGGAAATCAGAGGCGGCGGCACAATCATACTGATCGATCCTGTTGACGGCAGCAGGAACGCCGTTGCCGGCATTCCTTTTTACTGTACGTCGATTGCCGTTGCGGAAGGGAAAACGGTCGGAGATATTTATCTCTCTTATGTTCTGAATCTTGTGAACGGTGATGAATTCTGGGGGGAGCGCAGGAAAGGCGCTTTCTTGAACGGGGAAAAAATCGCTACCCAGAAAGATGACATCTTTTATCTCACTGCATATGAAGCACAGTCCCCTTCCAAAGATATTCCCGGGATAGTTCCTTTGTTGTCGGAATCGAGAAAGACCCGCTGTTTGGGTGCAACCGCCCTTGACATTGCATACCTTGCACATGGATCAATCAGTGTTTTTGCCAATCCTTCACCATCAAGGAGCTTTGACTTTGCCGGCGGCTGGCTGCTTGTTCAGGAAGCCGGCGGTGTCTTTACCGATATGGGGGGAAATCCGGTAACCGGTGTTGAAATCAGCCTGAAAAAATCCGCTTCTCTGCTTGTTTCGGGGAATGAACGACTACACGAGAAGGCACTGAGGTTGATTGGGGGGAGAAGAAAGATTCCTGACAAGCAGGAATGACCACCCAAAGATTTTTTCTACCAGAGGATACAGTATTTTCGCGGATTTTTTGCCGATATTCAACAATAAATTACTTTGTGAACAAAGAGGCAAAAGCCTCGGAGTCTCCCGATGGAAATCGGGAGAAGAGAACGAGCGAAAAATACTGTATTCTCTGGTTATCGCTTTATTTCGACGTTCAGAAAATGCGTTGAACATGAGATGCAGGGATCATAGGCCCTGACCAGCATCTCGACTGCGAGGGTTATTTCCTCTTTCTCCCGATCAAGAACTTTCGGAACCAACTGCATCATATCGTATTCAATATTTCCGGTATTCTGGTTTGTCGGAATAACGCAGTTGGCGTGGGTAATGATACCGCTTTCATCAACCTGGTAGTTATGGAAGAGAATGCCTCTCGGTACCTCAACCGCTCCGACACCGTTTCCCGCCCGAACTGGTATCCTGCGTTGTTCGTTCAGTCCAACAACGACCTCTTCGTCATAATTGATCTGATTATTTTTCAGGTCTTCCACAATTGCTATTGCTTCTTCAAGGCAGTGCACACATTCAATAATTTGAGCAACGGTATTCATGTAAGGATTGACACATTTGGGTGCCATCCCGATTTCAGCAGCGACCTCCTGTGCACGCGGGTGGAGCTTTTCAGCATTCAGGTTGAAGCGGGCAAGGGCGCCCACGGCATATGATTCCCTGCTGAGCTTCGTATGTTTCGCCGACGAGTGGGCTACGATAAACTCGTTCGTGATCTTCCGGTAATCTTTTTTATGCATCCGGACTCCGTCAGTTGAACCGATATTTCCCATGAGAAGGGGGTACTCGCCATCGTCGCTCACAAGGGCAACATATTCGGTGTCCCGTTCAAAAGCAGGAAATATCATGCACGGATTCAATGCGATGGTTGCATCCATGTCATGCCTCATTCCGGTGAGAAGGTCGAGCATGGCGTCTAAATCATTCAGCCGCGGGAGTTTCGTAAAACCTCCTACAATTGCAGATATGGGATGCACATGCCTGCCGACGAGGATGTCACATATGTCATTACAGGTCTTTTTCATCCGGAGAACCGTCCGAACCAAGTCTGCATTGCTGCCGAGCAGCGGCACAAAACTCTTCACACCGAAAAGATCGGGTGCCACGAGCAGATATATGTGCAGAATATGACTGTCAAGTATCTCGATGTGGAGAAGAAGCTTTCTCAGCTTGGTGGTCTGTTCGGTCGGGATGACGCCGAGCGCATCCTCTGCAGCCTGGATTGAAGCCAGCGTATGGCCGCAAGCACAGATGCCGCAGATTCTGCTCGTGATGTGCTGGGCCTCGAAAATCGACCTGCCCCGGAGCATCCCTTCAAAAAACCGGGGAGATTCAACGATGTCCAAACGGCAGGTGTTGAGTTTCCCATCCTGGACATCAATAACAATATTCCCATGTCCTTCGACCCTTGTGAGATATTCCACCTTGATGTTCACATTTTTTTTCTTCATGTTACCCGAGCTCCCTACATTTGTTGTACATATTCATTTTGTTGAGAATAAGGTCTATAGAGATGCCGTACTTTGCAAGTACATCCTGAGCACCTTTTTCATTCGGGTTGCTCACCATGCCACGGCATCCGTAGCAGATATTGCCGTTGTTTACGCACCATGAATTGCACCCTGCCTTTGTCACCGGGCCGAGGCACGTGACGTTTTTGTCGTACATGCAGACATTTTCATTCATCTTGCACTCAACACAGACAGGATAATCAGGCACGTAATAGGGAATCCCCTGGAATGCTGCCTTCAGAACCGTCACCACTTCCGGTATGTAGACCGGACAGCCGTGGATGAAGTAATCTACCTTGACCACCTGGTGGACTGCCTTTGTTGTTTCCGTTGGGAAGGATGAGTACTGTTCGCCGTATACATATTTCCTGATATCAGGGAGGGCGAAGTTGTTCTTCATGCCGTTTACTCCCCCGATTGTTGCACAGGAACCGTAGGCTATCAGCACCCGCGACCTCTTCCTGATCTGTCTTATCCGCTTCACTGCGTGGGGGTCGGTAATACTCCCCTCCACAATCGCGATATCGATTTTTCTGCCCCATTTCTCCGACATGACTTCACGCCATTCCATGACATTGATAGAGCCCAGGAGTGCCAGCACATCCTCACCCATGTTTGCGATTTGCAGCTGGCATCCCTCGCAGCAGGCAAAATCGAAAATACCGACTTTTGGTTTTTTCATCCTAAAATGCCTCACTCAGATTTTTGATGTGTTCATACTTGAAAACCGGCCCGTCCTGACAGACGTAGAGATTCTGTATCTGGCAGTGGCCGCATTTGCCGTTTCCACATGCCATATTGCGTTCGAAAGACAGGAGAATCTGTTTTTCCGGGATACCTTTTTTCAGCAGCTCCTTTATCACGAAGTTGTACATAACCGGAGGTCCGACAACCGTTGCAAACGTTCTCGAAGGCTCGATATCAACACCCGGTATGAGCGTTGTTATGACGCCGACATTTCCTGCCCAGTCGGGGTCTGCACGGTCCACGGTACAGGCATAATGGAGGTCTGCACGCTCACTCCAGTAACCGAGTTCGTCTCTGAAAAGCATTTCCTTCGGCTCTTTGCATCCGAATAAAATATGAACCTTGCCAAAATCACGCCGGTTATCAAGGACGTACATGATGAGAGAGCGAAGCGGGGCGATGCCTAAACCGCCGGCGACGATCAGAATATCGTTACCGGCAAGGATACTGACTGGAAAGCCTTTGCCGTACGGACCGCGGATACCTATTTCATCTCCGGCCTTTAAGGCATGCAGACTCCTCGTTACTTTTCCAACCGCCCTGATGCAGAGATCAAAAGAGTCAC
>Ga0111182_1117_pt1 | contig 11255 bp, 15 predicted proteins | sample DeeMarSWOR324_28_FD_80239 | JGI IMG/M metagenome (GOLD analysis project Ga0111182, IMG submission 80239) | Nitrospira bacterium SM23_35 | reverse complement strand
TTCTTCCATAAAGAGAAGATGTGTCTGATACACCCGGTAAAACCCGCTGTCTGTTCCCTGTGGCCCTTTTTCTCCGCAAATGTCAGTGATAAGTTTAACTGGGATATGGCAAAGGACGCCTGCCCAGGCATCAATCCTGATTGCACTTTTGAGGATTTTGTAAAACAGTCTAAAAAATACTTAGACGGGATAACATGATAATCAGGATCCTGACATTCCCAGTCCAAACCTTGCAGTAGGCTACTACCGGCTGAAGCCGATAGCTTTAGGGGCCTAGGATTCTAGGTTTCAAGTGAAAACCATTTTAAAATCTTTTTTTCTTGACCCCTTGGCCCCTTGAATCCTTGAACCCTATTTAGATAATTATCGAACTAAAGTCTTCGCCTAAAGGCGAGGGTTATTCTCTCATTCCCAGAGAGAGATTTCTCTCATTCCCAGAGAGAGATATTATAATGAATATCTTTGCTAAATTCATAGACATTATCTATCCGCCGAGATGCCATATCTGCCGAAGTTTTATTTCAAATGACAGCAGGGTAAAACATCATTTCTGTCCGGATTGCTTGAATGGCTTTTTAAAAATAAGTCCTCCCCTCTGTACCATATGCGGGATGCCTTTTGAGTCATTTTCAGAGGAGAATCACCTGTGTGAGGAATGCCTGAGAAAAAGGCCCTTTTTTAATAGTCTGGGCGCCCCATACCTTTATCAGGGAGGGATCATGGATGCCATTCATCAGATGAAATATGCGGGCAAGACTTATCTCGCGAAATCTCTGGGCCCGCTCCTGGCCTCCTTCGCAAGCAAATGGCTGGGCAATACTGAAGGACTTCTAATGATGCCCGTGCCCCTTCATCCCAAAAAATTGAGAGAAAGGGGATTCAACCAGAGCCTGCTCCTTGCCAGGATCATGACACCCCTTCTCGGCACAGAGCTGGACTTTTTATCCCTTAGAAGGGTAATATACACCAGATCCCAGACAGGCCTTAGCAGCGATGAAAGAAAAAGAAACGTCCGAAGGGCATTCGCTCTTATCGGGCAAAGGGTCTTTAAAGGAAAAACCGTCATCCTTGTAGATGATGTGGCAACAACCGGCAATACCATGAACGAATGTGCCAGGGTCTTGAAAAGAGCCGGCTGCGAAAAGGTATTCTGTCTTGCCCTCGCAAGAACAGCGGGCTATTAGTGAAGGGATAAACATGGAAAAATATCGTCTGAAAATTAAGGAACTTCCTGAAGCAAAGAAAGAGATAGACAGACTCAAGTCTGAAAATAAAAAGATAGTCTTCACAAACGGCTGTTTTGACATCCTCCATATCGGCCATGCCCGTTACCTCTATGCCGCTAAGGAACTGGGAGACTGCCTGATAGTGGCCGTTAACAGCGACAGGTCCGTTAATTCTATTAAGGGACCGGGCAGGCCTGTTATGAACCAGGCCGAAAGGACCGAGCTGCTTGCCGCCCTCCAATGCGTTGACATGGTAGTCATCTTTGATGAGGATAATCCCCTGCAAGTGATCAGGTATCTTATGCCCGATATCCTCGCAAAGGGCGGGGATTGGAAAGAGGAGGATATAATAGGAAATGACGTGGTAAAGGCGGCGGGCGGTGAGGTACACCGCATACCATTTGTCAACGGCGCTTCAACAAGTGATATTATAAAAAAGATATCTTAGTATTTTTTCAATCAAGAGAATCTCCGTCCTCATCAATCCCCGGCAGATTGTATTCCGTCTTAATAAGCCCTTTATCATCTTGATTTTATTATTGATATTGACAAATTGTATATTTTTTGATTAAATTATTAAAATATTTGAATTTGTTATTTTTCCGTTAAAATGTAGGACCCTACATAATATTAATGTTGGGCATAAAAGGATCCTAAATTAATGGCAGATGACTTAAGGGAAAGATTGGAAGTCGTTAAAGAGCTTACCAATCTATTTAAATTTGAAAGAATGGTGTATTTGGTTATCACCCTTCTTTCATTAATTATGTTGATGTCTAGCGCTGTTTCCTTGATGCTCAAAGGACATGCAGGTCCTGCCGAATTAACAATGTTGTTTGGTTCTTCCGGATCAATCACATACACAGCTGGCCGACTTTTATTTATGTGGAATGAGGCATTAAAACGGCTTATACCCTCCTCAGAAAAGGAGGGCCAATAATGGAAAATATGGACCATATAAGAAAAGCATCTAAACGTGCTGGATTTTTAAGCATTGTTGGATTTTTAATTATTGTCGCATCTCTCTTATATTCATACATCCAACTATCTGGATTAGAAAAAAACATTGAAGATAAGAAGGTAATACTTAATAGGCAAAAAGAAGAAATAGATGAACTTAAAAAAACAATAGAAAAATTCAGATTAGATGCTGATAAAATTAAACATCGAGTAGACGAGCTTGACTCGACTCAACAGTCTTTGCTTGATTTTCTTGTATCTGTTACGGACAAAAATAATGTCAGCATTTTAGGACCTAATGTTGACTGGAAAGAGGTCAAACGGCAATTAAACAGCTTGCCTTCTGGGAAACGAAAAAATGCTATTTTAAATGCTATATTACTTGCCTGGAAAGATATCCCTTTCATAATGGGGCAAGAAGGAGTCAAAGCAGGATTTGATTCTCCTCGCTTTCTTCGATATGTGCTTAATACTGTTGGTCTGGAAGTGAAAACTAAACGAGGAGAACCACTATCTGTTACATTGATGAATCGTTTTGAAAAAGTCGATTCACCGAAACCTGGTGATTTGGTTTTTTTTAAGGGCCAAGTTGGGAATTTTGGCTTTATCCTTGCTTCTGTAGGAACTAGCGATTCAGAACATGTCGGTATCGGAACGTTACAAAAAATAGCACCTCTTCAAATTATAAGTATGGGAAGCATAAATACACCTTATTTCCCTTTGCGTGGTTATTACAGAGTAGTTTATCCAGATGAAAAATAGCCCAACCAATGCATTCACCAGACGGCGAGAATAGCGGCGGCGCTGACGCGGTAAGTTTTGGTGGGCCACTGGTGATGCAGGTCGTTATGTAGTATAAATATCAATCTATAAATAAATCCTGTAATGAAGGAATCTGATTAGTGAAGAAGTTACTGGAAGAATATCTAAAAAATCTCACCAACACTTCCAAACGTGGTGACGCTCGAGAAGAAAGTTATTACAAACATCTTGATGATTTGATTAAACAGTATGCAGTAATTCAAAAGGTTAAAAATGTAGATGTCACTGTCCTTCCTAAAAAAACCGAAGCTGGAAACCCTGACTTTCGCATTTGGGACGGCAAAAATCATATCACCGGTTACATCGAAGCCAAAGACCCCTTGGTCACCAATCTGGATTACATTGAAGGAACAGAACAATTGGAACGCTATTTATCGACGTTTCCAAATGTCATTCTGACCAATTTTTATGAGTTTCGGCTCTACAGGGATGGGCAGCGTATTGCACAGGCAATGATCGGGCGTCCGGTAATTGCCAAAAAATTACAGATAACGCCACCGTTGGAAAATATTTAAAAATTTAAAGAACTCTTTGGCCTATTCTTTTCCTTTTCTCTGCCAAAAGTTCAAACCGCTCGTTCTCTAGCAATCGAATTAGCCAGGCGCACCCGATTCCTGCGCGACGAAGTGATAGCTGTAGAAATGGAAGAAAACGGCGGCAAGGGGTATAAACAGATCATTGGTTTTTATGAGGCCTTCAAAAAATATCTGATCGCAACCTTAACTGAAAAACAATTTGCCGATCTTTATGCACAAACCATTACTTATGGTCTATTTGCCGCTAGAACCAGAGCCGACGGTGATTTTAATCGTAAACTGGCTTTTAACTTCGTTCCACATACCATTGGAATTTTACGCGACGTATTCCGCTTTATATCGCTGGAAGAACCACCCAAATCCCTGCAAATCATTGTCGATGATATAGCCGAAATTTTAAACATTACTGACGTCAATAAAATCCTGCATGAATATCATCGCACTGGAAAAGGCAGAGACCCGATCATACATTTTTATGAAACCTTTCTGGCAACTTACGACCCTGAAATCCGCGAACGGCGCGGCGTTTATTACACGCCGGAACCTGTTGTCAGTTATATTGCCCGTTCCATTCATTCCATTTTAAAATCGCATTTTGATCTGGTGGATGGTCTCGCCAGTGAGGATGTAAAACTACTCGACCCCGCGGGCGGAACATTAACATTCCCAGCCGAAGCCATTCGTTTAGCCGCCGAAGAGTTTAAGGAAAAATACGGCGCAGGCGGTTTACATCGCTGGATCAAAAAACATATTTTTACCAACTTTTACTCTTTTGAACTGATGATGGCGCCCTATGCTATTGGTCATTTAAAGATCGGCTTCATCTTTGACGAACTCGGTTATAAAATGGCCGATGACGAACGATTTAAACTCTATTTGACCAACACATTGGAAATGGAAGAAATTAAACAAATCGCCATTCCGGGAATTTCATCTTTAAGCGAAGAAAGCCATCTAGCCGGTAAGGTGAAAAAGGAACAGCCTGTGCTGGTGATTCTTGGCAATCCGCCTTATAGCGGCATTTCCGCCAATATCAACGATTGGACAGAACGCCTGCTCATATTTACCAATATCTTTACGCCCTAACCAGGGTCACTTCCAGTAATGGGGGATGTCCATGAAATTATAACTTCATGGAATCTGCACCCCGTTGAAAAACAGGGTCCATGGATTTCAGACGTTTTTGAGAACACTGGATTCCGGCCTTCCGCCTTCGCCAAGGCTAGGGCGTGACAGGTCGCCGAAATGACAAAAATAAAAACATTCGGACTTTTACAAGACCATTAAAGTTCATTTTGAAAATTTATTGTCTCAACCCAAGCCATTTACAAAAAATGGCAACATTGCCAAAAGTTGTAAATAGTAATATTTTGAATAATATTAGGCAGTTATAAAAAATATAATGCTATTTAATACAAAACCGGCTTTTAACCTGTCATCGGTGCGGACGCAAAACGAGCGTACCACACAGCTAAATCGTTATCCGGAAAAACAAATCTTGACTTGTACATGAGATAGATGTACACTTATATTATGAAATACGACTGGAATCCAAAGAAAAATGAATGGCTGAAAAAACAAAGGAATATATCTTTTGAAGAAGCGGTTTTTCATTTATCTCAGGGAGATGTTTGGAAAGTCGCAGACCATCCAGATCAAAAAAAATATCCAGGTCAAAAAATTTATTTTGTTATCATTGATGATCATATTTATTTGGTTCCACATATTGTGAACGAAGAACATATATTTTTAAAGACGATCATCCCAAGCAGGAAAGCAACAAAGGATTTCCAAAAAGAGCAGGGAGCGCTAAAATGAAATACGATAGAGAAGAAAAAGATATCTTAGATGCTTATGAAAGTGGAAGCTTGAAAATTTCTACACCATCTAAAAAGGAAATAGAAAGTATCAAAGCAGCGGCAAAAAATACTTTTAAAAAAGATAAGCGGATCACTATACGTCTTTATGACCATGATTATAAAGGAATTCAAAAGAAAGCAATGGAAATGGGTATACCCTATCAAACGCTTATCTCTGGTATTGTTCACAGATACATCGAAGGTGAATTAATATCAAAAAACAGATAACATACTCATGAGGCAGATGGGCCATAAAAACGGCCCCCTGGTTATGAACGAAAATATCATAAAGAATAAATTCCAAAGTTTACAATCCAGTAAAAATTCGTCACCCCGGCGGAGGCCGGGGTCCAGAGCTTATGTAACTACCTGCAAAAGCTGGATCCCGGCCTTCGCCGGAATGACGGTGTTAATAGATTCCGGCCTTCGAGGCTTTGTCGCAATTAAAGAAAAACGTCATTCCGGACGAGCGCAGCGAGATCCGGAATCTAGAAATATAAAATAATTTCAAAAACTTTTGGATCCCGGCTCGCGCCCCGCATAACGGGGCTTGGCCGGGATGACGAATTGTAGCAAAGCCTCCTTCGTTTGAATAAACTTCAGGATCTTTTACCAGACCATCAGAGTTTATTTTGGAAATTTATTTTCCGGACTAAGACTATTTAGCAAAAATGCCAAAACTAGCAAAATGGCTAAATAGAATAAGATCAAAACAAAAACAGCTTTTAACCTGTCACTAGTGCAGACGTAGAAAGAAACGCCGCACAGTTCAACATTATCCGCAAAAATATACTATCATTATTGACACCTGTTACGATATAGGTTACAATCTCCCAAATGATAAAATCATTTAAACATAAAGGATTAAAGAGGCTATTTGAAAAAGGACTGGCTTCTGGAGTCGACCCACAGCATGTAGAGCGCCTTCGAAAAATTCTTGCACTTCTTGAGACATCCGAATCTATTGAAGATATGAATTTGCACAATTTAAAAGGCAAAAGGAAAAATATATTAGCAGTGAAGGTTAGAGGAAATTGGCGGGTGACATTTAAAATAAAAGATGGAGATATTTTAGAAGTAAATTATGAAGATTATCATTAAAGGAGTTTATTATGGGTATGCATAACCCACCTCATCCAGGTGAAATAATTAAGGAATTTTGTGTTGAGCCACTTGATTTGACCGTTACCAAAGCAGCGAAATCTTTAGGTGTTACCAGAAAAACCTTTTCTATGCTATTGAACGGGAAATCAGGGATTAGTCCTGAAATGGCCTTGAGGCTTTCAAAGGTTTTCGGTCGCACTCCAGAAGGATGGCTAAGACTTCAACTTCAATATGATTTATGGAAAGCAAAACAAAATGTGGATATTGACAATCTCGAGCGAATAGCGGCCTAATTTTAAAGTTTTAGGATATAATACCCGCATGGAAAAAACACGACGAATATCTTTCCGTTTCTCAGCCGGTAAGTTAACAAAATAGTATCTTATGTTGAAATAAGGGAGAGATAATTTAAATGAATTTATAAACATCTAGATATGGAAGAGGAAAAAATCGGTTTTGTTTCCAATTACTATAAAAAAATATCTGTCGCTGCCGTTGAGATAACGAACGGAACAGTGTCCCTGGGAGATACTCTCCATTTTTTAGGGCATACGACTGATTTTGTGTCCGTTGTAGACTCAATGCAGATAGAGCATAAATCTGTAACTGAGGCAAAAAAAGGGGACAGCATCGGCGTAAAGATATCCGAAAAGGTAAGAAAAGGGGATGAGGTATATAAAGCGGGTGCAGATTAACTAGTACTTTCCGTGGTTGATACTGAGAGAATATTTTATGCTCAATGATAAACTCGCGCTTTTTACCGATTTCTATGAACTTAAGATGCTGCAGGCCTACTTTGAGGATAGCATGGCAGAGGATGCTGTCTTCAGCCTCTTTGTCCGTCGGCTGCCCGTCCGTCGAAATTTCCTGCTGGCCTGTGGTCTCGATTCAGTGCTCGAATATCTCGAAAATCTCCGTTTCGGTGATAATGACATTGCTTTTCTCGCATCGCTCGGCCAATTCTCCGACCGCCTTCTCTCCTGGCTTCGTAATTTCCGCTTTACAGGAGAAATCTACGCTGTGCCCGAGGGCACACCCATATTCCCTAACGAGCCGATTCTGGAGGTCGTGGCACCGCTTCCGCAGGCGCAGCTCGTCGAGACCTTCATCATGAACCAGATCCATGTTCAGACCGTGCTCGCATCAAAGGCACAGCGCGTGGTGACTGCGGCAGAAGGCCGCCCCGTGGTCGACTTCGGTGCCCGCCGGATGCATGGAATCGATGCCGCCCTAAAGGCGGCTCGGGCATTCTATATTGCCGGCGTTGCGGCTACATCCAATGTTCTTGCGGGCAGGCTATATGGTGTGCCGGTCGCCGGGACCATGGCGCACAGTTATATTCAGGCGCATGAGAATGAGGCGTCCGCCTTCCGAGCGTTTGTGCGACTTTACCCCGAGACCATACTACTGGTGGACACCTACGATACGCTGGCAGGCGTGCGCAAGGTCATCGAACTGGCAAAATCGCTTGGCAAAGACTTCCGGGTCAAGGCCGTGCGTCTTGATTCAGGAGATCTTCTGTCTCTCTCGCGTGATACGCGCCAGCTACTCGATGAAGCGGGTCTAGATAAGGTCGAGATCTTTGCCAGTGGCGGTCTTGACGAAGACACAATCTCTGAGCTTTTATCTTCAGGCGCGCCTATCAACGGATTCGGCGTCGGCACAAGCATGGGTGTATCGAGCGATGTGCCTGACCTTGATATAGCTTATAAGCTCTGTGAGTATGCCGGCAAAGGACGGATAAAACTCTCCACCGGCAAGCCAGTGCTTCCCAGCCGCAAGCAGATTTTCCGCATCGCGGAGGGTGACCATGACATACGCGACGTGATAGCACGGGCTGATGAGCATCTCCCGGGCCGTCCGTTGCTCGCGCCCGTTATGCGAAACGGCATGCGCCTATCCGCTGGCGGCGCCGATCTCGACCCCTTGCGTGCCTATGCGAAGAACCAGATCACTCGCCTCCCGGACCATATACGCGCTATTGCCCCGGCCGAGCCGCCTTATCCTGTAGAGGTAAGCCAAAAGCTCTTTCAATCCCAGGAAAAGTTGAGGGAAGAGGTTTTCAGCTGAGACAGTAATCGCGCTGCAAGCATAAGCCTGATCATCTAATTATGGAGGTATGTGATGGACAAGATCGAAACTATTTTGCGGCAAGGCGACGCCTTGATCATCGTTGATGTCCAGAATGACTTCTGCCCTGGAGGCGCCCTGCCAATCGAAGATGGTGACAAAGTGGTACCCATACTCAATAGCTGGATTGAGGCTGCCGTCGTCAGTCATATACCAATCTACGCTTCCCGTGATTGGCACCCTGTCGGACATATGAGCTTCAAGGAGCGTGATGGGCTTTGGCCGCCCCATTGTATCCAGGACAGTGATGGGGCCCGTTTCCATCCTGACCTGGAATTGCCTGAATCCGCTGTAAAGGTGACAAAAGGTGTGCGATTCGACCAAGACCAGAACTCTGCCTTCGACCAGACAGGGCTTGCCGAACAGCTTCATAAGGATGGTATCCAGCGCCTTTGGGTCGGTGGTCTCGCCGAAGACGTGTGTGTGCTCGCGACCGTGCTTGATGGGCTTAAAAGCGGTTTTGAGGTTACGCTGATCTCAGATGCCACACGACCAGTAACTGTCCAGGGCGGTGAAAAGGCACGCCAACAGATGCGTGACGCTGGAACCCATTTTGTATGAAAGCGTTGATTATGCCGCGTGCCTATCAAGAAAGTGATCGACTTTAGAGGAAAAAACATGATCGGAGCTATCGCCGGAGACATCATCGGCTCAGTTTATGAACATTTCCCTGTCAAGACGAAAGACTTTCCACTCTTTGATACTCGCTGCTGTTTCACGGACGACAGCGTCTTGACTGTTGCCGTTGCCGATTCTATTCTTACCGGCCGTTCGTATCTGGAGTCAGTAAGGGAAATTGGACGGCGTTATCCGGGTGCTGGATATGGAGGTTCATTTATTCGATGGCTCCATAGCCATGATCCGCAGCCATACAACAGCTGGGGAAATGGTTCCGCGATGCGTGTCAGCCCCGTGGGTTTCGCCTTTAATACGGAAGTTGACGTTCTTGATCAGGCGGAAAAGACGGCCGAGATATCACATAATCATCCGGAAGGGATTAAAGGAGCACAAGCTACCGCCCTCGCGGTCTTTCTCGCTAGAACAACGCGCGACAAAGAGGAGATTCGAAGGCAGATAATACAACGTTTCAGATACGATCTGGATCGCAAGGTGGATGATATCCGGCCAACCTATCAATTCGATATCTCCTGCCAGGGAACAGTACCGGAAGCGATCATCGCTTTTCTTGATTCCCAATCATACGAGGACGCAATACGCAATGCCATCTCACTGGGAGGTGACAGCGACACCCTCGCGTGCATTACCGGAGGTATAGCCGAGGCGTTCTATGGCACGATTCCGTCGCATATCCAAACAAAGGTGAAGGATATCCTGACTCCGGACCTATGGGATACGACTGAAAACTTTTGCAGGAAGTATACAGAAAAATAATCGAACCTTTAAAACAATACCTTCTCTAGTTCTTTAATCGTTATCTCCTCAATAACTGCATTCCCTATACCATTTAACAGGATAAAATGGATACTATCCCCTTCCCTCTTTTTGTCCCTGGTCATTGCCTCAAGCACTCTTTCTCTGTCCGTCTGAATCTGAGTTGGGAGATTCAGGTTGGCAATGAGCCTTTCTATTCTTTCCCTGTCCTCATCCAATAGCAAACCTCTTTTTTCCGAGAGCTTAGCGGCCACACACATCCCTGCGCTGATTGCCTCGCCGTGGGCCGCCCCCGTGACCTTTTCTATTGCATGGCCGACTGTATGGCCGAAATTGAGTTTTCTTCTCTCCCCTTTCTCAATCTCATCGCGATTTACTACCTCCGACTTGATCATGACCGAATCATAAACAAGTTTTTCAATAACATTTTTTTCCAACTCGAAAATCTCTTTATAATGATCCTCAAGATATTTAAACAAACCCCGATCAGCAATGGCGGCATGTTTAATAATCTCGGCGCATCCGTTTAGGATCTCCTTTTCCGGCAAGGACTTTAATATGACAGGATCACAGATGACGAACTCGGGTTGATTAAAGGCACCTACCATGTTTTTATATCCTTCGAAATTGACACCGGTTTTTCCTCCCACACTTGCGTCAACCTGCGAGAGAAGTGTCGTTGAAACGAATCCGAACCTTACCCCTCTTAGGTATATCGACGCTGCAAAGCCTGCTACGTCGCACACGATCCCGCCCCCGATTCCAAGGATAAACACAGTGCGGTCTGTTTCCATTTCTAAAAGTTCTTTCAAAATATATCTGATCGTATCGAGAGTTTTTATCGTCTCACCTGTTCCTATTTGAATAATCCTATCGAAAGGCATTACTTGATGATAATGTTGATAAACATTCCTGTCAGTAATTATCACGACTTCGGTCGGGGGAAGATATTTGTCGACATTTCTTATACTTTCGCCGATCATGATGTTTGAATCTCTTAACCTGCCATGTATTATTATTGATTTCATAAATATCCCTTTTGCCTTAAGTCTTTAGTGGATCATCCGGTTAATGAGTACGCTTTATAATAAAATGTTAAATAATAGCAAGCTTTCTGATGTTCGGCCCATGGGGCTCTCTTTGCAGCGGCGAAAAACTTGGAAGCAAGATAATAGCATAAGGTGCCTGCCAGGCGGGCGGGTAACTTCTGAGCAAATAGCCGGACT
>Ga0111182_1032_pt1 | contig 11525 bp, 10 predicted proteins | sample DeeMarSWOR324_28_FD_80239 | JGI IMG/M metagenome (GOLD analysis project Ga0111182, IMG submission 80239) | Nitrospira bacterium SM23_35 | reverse complement strand
CCTTCGGGAATTTATGGCACATATTGCTCGCAACCGCAACAAGGCCTGGTACTCCTAAGCTCATCATGCCAGGGGGAAGAACAAAAGCCCCTCCTGAACCGATAAAGCCGCTCACAAGTCCGCCGACAAAACCAACGGCAAAAAGATACAATATGTTCACGTAATTCAGATCAATAAACTTGACTGCTCCATGAATGATGTCTTGCATATCTCTTCCCTCCTTCCCTTAAACTTTCGCCCTTAAGCGGGGGCGAGGCTGCGGGCGCTCTCTCCTGTCAGGACGCGGCGTTTCAGGAGTTGGCCGCAGAGCCTTCTTATTTGCTTCTATACCCATCACCGACCAAAAATAACTGGTGAAGTTACCATGTACAAAAGAAAAGACAAATGCTGTTGCAATAGGCAAGACAGCATACAGTGCCCCTCGTGTGAAATATGCTGTAATGAGCCCCTGGTATGAAAGTACCAGTGCGTAAAGTATCGTCGACCCTATCCCGAATAATAGTAACTTGCCAAACGGTTTCTTCTTCGCCTTACCATAATCTGCAGCCATAATTATCCTCCTTGTGAAATATTTATTTTTGTTTGTACTCATCCTGAAACCAAAACAACCGGACATCTCAATCTTTCCCACTCCTCCAGAGAAGCTTTCTGATCCTTCGCCAAACAAACCCCTAAATCCTCTGAATCAATGACGACGAACTGTATATCTTTTTCCTTTTCTATGAATCTCATGATCTCTGCTTTTAAGGATTCTTTACACTGCGTGACATGATACTCTATGCCTTTTGTTTTCAGTTCTTTCAGGTATTGTTCTAAAAAATACTTCTCAGTTCTGTCTTTCGCGAGATACAGGATCTCGATTCCTGCTTGTATACGTTTGCTCGTATTCAAAGCATATTTAGCAGCTTTCATATCTGTTTCCTCACCCGTTAAAACAAGCAGTACCTTACGCCTCTCGTGAAGGATCTTAAGTGCAGTATCAGGCTCACCAGCCTCAGCAAAAGCAGCAGCAGACATTATTTCTTCAAATTGTCTTACTAATTCTCTTATATGCATGTCTTAACAAACCTCCGATTTTGATCGCTTGTTGCAATCTAACTATTCCAATTTCTGTGCCAGAGAGATATACTCTTGTAACCGTTTGATTTTATGAAGTAATTTTTTTTCGAAGAAAAATACTGAAAAATGGTATTTGTTATAATCTGCAACAGCAGTTTTGAGGATGCGCGAAATAACAAGCGGCACAAGGAGTTACAAAGGTGTTGCATGTTCAGTTCATTATGTTGCATATTACAACATTCTTTAGATGCAATTGCTATTAATATTGTATGTTGTTATATTTTCTAAGGAGGCTACCGGAAGGCTATGAACATTTTTAAGAAATCGGACGATAAGCACCATCTCGCTACTATCGATGAGCTCCGTCATCGGATAGATTCAGCCAACATGCCTTCGGAGGTGCAAAGAATAGCTGACAGGGAGCTCGAGATGCTATCGAAAACGAACCCGGTTACCGCTGAATATTCCATAGGGTTGACCTATATCGATTACCTATTGGGACTGCCGTGGAACAAAAAAACTGCAGACAATCTGGATCTCGAGCGCGCAGAGAGAATCTTAAATGAAAGACATTATGGGCTGCATGATGTTAAGGAGAGGATCATTGAGCATCTTGCTGTAAAAATATTGGTGATGAACAGGAAACCGCAGATCTTAGTGGTAGATGACGAAGATATAGCCCGGAATAATCTTGAACATATACTACGGAAGGAAAATTATACCGTCGTCACTGCCGCAAGTGGTTCAGAAGCAATTAATATGCTTGAGACATCCGTATTTGACGTTGTAATTACCGACCTTAAGATGGAGAAAATCAGTGGAATAGATGTTCTTGAAAAGTCCAGGACCAAATACCCTGATACGCAAGTTATTATGATCACTGCTTATGCGGCTGTTGACTCTGCCATAGAGGCCATCAAGAAAGGTGCTTATCATTATATTGCTAAGCCATTCCGGCTCGAAGAAGTCCGTGCAACCGTGAAGCAAGCACTCGATAAAAAACTCTCAAGTGTTTCTTCAAAAGGTTCCGTCCTCTGTTTTTCTGGGCCCCCTGGAACAGGTAAAACCTCTCTCGGCAAATCGATTGCCGAAGCACTCGGCAGAAAGTTTGCAAGGATTTCACTGGGTGGAATGAAGGATGAGGCAGAAATCAGAGGCCACCGAAGGACATACGCCGGGGCATTGCCCGGCCGTATCATAGAGGAAATCCGCAGGGCAGAGTCTTCGAATCCTGTTATGATGCTTGACGAGGTTGACAAGATCGGACAGGACTTTAAGGGTGATCCTGAATCTGCTTTGCTCGAAGTTCTTGACCCTGAGCAAAATCATAGTTTTATCGACCATTATCTCGACGTGCCGTTCGACCTATCACATGTCATGTTCATTGTTACCGCCAATATCGCTGACAATATACAGGGCCCCTTGAGAGACAGAATGGAAATCATAGAGTTCTCCGGATATACCGAAGATGAGAAATTAAAGATTGCCATTCTTCATGTAGTGCCCAAGCAGATTCGTGAACAGGGTCTGTCTGATTATCCTCCTGAATTCACAGAAGAGGCTATAGCAAAGATCATCAATGCGTATACCCGGGAGGCCGGTACGAGAAATCTTGAAAGGCAGATCTCAACCATCTGTCGAAAAATAGCCACAGAATTTGTTCATCATAAGGAAGCAGTGCGGAATGTCACAGTGACGCCGGAGCTGGTCGAAAGATATCTGGGACCCAGAAGGTTCTATTTTGAGATTGCAGCGGAAAACAATCGCATTGGCGTATCTACAGGTCTTGTCTGGACCGAAGCAGGCGGTGACATAATTTTTGTGGAAGCCGCAAGAATGAAAGGGAAGAGAGAACTTATACTGACCGGTTCACTCGGTACTATAATGCGCGAATCCGCCCAGGCCGCTTTAAGCTATATAAGGAGTAATGCCGAGAGCTTACATATCCTTGGGGATATTTTCGAAAACCAGGATATCCATATTCACGTTCCTGCCGGTGCAATACCGAAAGATGGGCCTTCAGCCGGAGCCACTATTGCAATAGCCCTGATTTCGCTTTTCAGTCAAAAACCTGCGAAACGGGATATCGCACTCTCCGGTGAATTAACCCTAACCGGAAGGATACTGCCTGTTGGCGGAATTAAGGAAAAGATACTCGCAGCACGCAGGGCGGGTGTGACCACAGTAATTTTGCCACATAAGAATAGAGTTGATATTGAGAACATTCCTCAAGATGTAAAAGCAGGATTAGAAATTCTGCTCATGGAAAGGCTTGATGAGATTGTGGATAAGGTCCTCATTCAATAATCGAAAATAATTGCATCAGGGCCCTATCCACAGGCAGCTGTTGATTCCTCTTATCTCTTAATTCCGGGGGCCCTGAGTTCTTTTCTGGTTCTTATGTCCGGTGATATGCGGTTAATCTTCTGAGACCTCTCTTCATCTTTGAGAAGTCCCCGTGCTGTATCGAACTCTCCGACCTCTGCAAAGGCTACTGCCATAAAAAGATTCTCAAATTTCTTTGCCAGACTTTTCATGTATCGTCGCCTCCTTCCTTAGTTTTTTATTAATCAACTTTCGTGCCATATGTATTTTCTGTTTATTAATCAGTAAGATTTGTTTTTGCAGAGTCATATGACCTATGACGCATACGTATTAAAATGATTCATAATGCAACAGTTCATAGGATGATAAGATGAACAACTCGCTGTAAAATCGGTTATATCCGAAAAAAAGGACATCTTTGATCATCTATTTTTATTGTTGCACCGAAATCATATAGTGTTGCTTTTTGCAATATAATTTGTTAATCTGAGATGTGTTCACTTTTCAGCGGAGCATCAGACAGAAAATTACCCTTGGGTATTATGCGGGTGTCGTTGTAATCATCGGGCTTTCTCTGTTCACCGTTATAGAACTCTGGTATATGGAGAAGAAAGTACAGTTTGGAGGAGTTGTTTCTGAATTTTTCGATATTACACTCGAAATGAGACGATTCGAAAAGAACTTTTTCCTCTACGAGAAAAAAGAAGATTATGATGAAAACATTACGTATGTGATGAAGGCCCAGGAAATTCTTGAAAAAAATTTAAAAGAATACAGCAGACTTGTTGTTGCACAGAAATTAAATCGAATTAAAGATGACTTGAACCACTATAGACAATTAATGGAGCGGTTTGCCCTGCTTGATAGTCGTGATGTTGACAAACGATTATTTTTGGAAAAGGCAATAAGAGAAAAGGGGAAAGAAATCATAGCAATTGCCGAAGACTTATCAAAAACGGAGAGGGAAAAACTGCAGTCATTGCTTGATAACATGCAGAAATTTCTCATCTTCTCATTTATTGCCCTTTCGTTTCTCGGCATTATCATAGGTCAGGTTTTATCGAGGATGGTGGTGAGACCGCTAAAATCTTTGGAGGAACGGATGATTGAGATATCAGAAGGTGAACTGAAGACGATATCGATCAATTCAAAGGACCGTGAAATCTTATCTCTCACGAATGCATTCAATAAAATGCTGAATGAACTTGAATTAAGACAGAAACACATGATTCAGCGGGAAAAACTCGCATCGCTTGGAACACTTATTTCAGGAGTTGCTCATGAATTGAATAATCCGCTCTCCAATATATCTTCGTCCTGCCAGATACTTATCGAGGAACTCGTTGATTCTGATATGGAATATAAAAAGGAACTTTTGTCACAGATTGACGAACAGACCGACAGAGCGCGAAAAATCGTTCGTTCCCTCCTTGATTTTTCGAGGGATAAGGAATTCAAGAAGATGGAAATATCAGTCAAAGACCTTTTTGAGGAAACGATACAATTTATTAAGGGCGAAACCCCGTCAAGAATTTCGATCACACTTGACGTCACAGAGGGTCTGTATATCTTCGCAGACAAGCAGCGGATCCAGCAGGCTTTCCTGAACCTCATAAAAAATGCCATTGAGTCTATAGAAGGCGGAGGCAATGTTTTCATTACATCTCGTAGGCACTTATTGAGTGGAACGATAGATGAGCGATGCGAATTCCAGAAAAAACGGGGTGAATGTACGGGTGAATGTCCGATTAAGACAGATACTGTTGATATTGAGATCAAGGATTCCGGCACTGGTATACCATCGGACGTCTTACCCAAGATATTTGACCCTTTCTTCACCACAAAAGATGTCGGAAAAGGATCGGGCCTTGGACTGTATATCGTTCAGGAAATTGTGCATGAGCATGACGGGTGTATCGGAGTTTGGAGTGAGATCGGAAAAGGGACAGTTTTTTTGATACGATTTCCCATAAAGGGGTGATATAAATGGACGGCATTGCAAGGATACTGGTAGTTGATGACGAAAGAGTGGCAGTCAAGAACCTTGTACATATTTTGAAAAAGGAAGGGTATGAGGTCGTCGGGACTGAGAGCGGAATGAATGCCCTTAGATTTCTCGAAGAGCAGCAGTTTGACGTTGTGCTCACCGATTTAAAGATGGAGAAAGTTGACGGATTGCAGATACTGAAAAAATGCCGTGAACTTCACCCTGACACAGAGGTAATCCTGATAACGGGATATGCAACCCTCGAATCTGCAGTGCAAGCCATGAAAAAAGGAGCCTTTCATTATATTGCAAAGCCTTTCAAGTTAGATATAGTGCGGAACGTCATCAAAGAAGCGCTTGGAAGAGTGAAACTAAAAAGGGAGAACATTCAGCTGAGGGAGCAGTTAGAGGCATACCAGGGGAAGGTAAAAATCATTACACAATCTGCTCATATGCAAGGACTTCTCGAGACTTCAAAACAAATCGCACCAACAGACTGTAATGTGCTCCTGAGTGGCGAAAGTGGAACAGGCAAAGAACTATTTGCACGCTATATTCACCTCAATAGTACACGAAGCAAAGGGCCCTTCTTTGCTATCAATTGCGGTGCTTTTACAGAGGATCTCTTATCGAATGAACTCTTTGGACATGAAAAGGGTGCTTTTACCGGTGCACTCACAATGAAAAAGGGCCTGGTAGAAATGGCATCAGGGGGGACACTATTTCTTGATGAAATAACCGAAATGCCATCATCGATGCAGGTAAAGCTCCTGAGGGTAATTCAGGAAAAGGAGGTTTTACGGGTTGGGGGCACAGAACCCCTGAAAGTGGACGTGAGATTCATAGCTGCCACCAATAGAGAGGTGAGTGACTCCGTAAATAGAGGCCAGTTGAGACAGGACCTGTATTTTCGGCTAAATGTTATATCCCTGCATATCCCTCCGCTTTCAGAGAGGAGAGATGACATACCTCTTTTGAGTTACTTTTTTTTGAAACGCTATTCAGCTATCATGAACAAAAATATTGCGGAAGTATCCGAGGATGCAATGAACCTGTTAATGAATTATGACTTCCCCGGTAATGTTAGGGAACTTGAAAATATTATCGAAAGAGGTGTTGCACTGGCAAACGGAAATACGATAGAAATAGCTCATCTTCCCGAAGACCTCAGAGAATTGAGCATAAAGACATTCCGGAAAAAAGAAGGTAAGATTCCATCTCTTGAAGACCAGGAAATAGCATATATAAAATGGGTTCTCAATGAGGTTGGCGGTAATAAAACCACTGCCGCTCAGATACTCGGAATAGACAGGGTATCACTTTGGCGAAAGCTGAAAAAATATGGACTTGAATCTGATTAATCTGCGGTAGTTGCCTCGTGTCAACTAACCCGGCATCATCCGTCTTTCACCCCGAAGGGAACACAGCATTTTTCTCAAGGCCACCTATTACCGTGGACAGTTGAGATGAGAATAAAAACATTGATTTGCTGTAGGAAAACATTTATAGGTTACTTTTCTTGTGACGTCTCGATGATCCTGAAATATCTTCTTTCAAGCGAAGACCATCCAAAACCATATATGACTACCATCCCTACTGTAATAAACAGAGCAACAACTGCTACAGAACAATACACCGAAAGAATCCTCATAGAAGTTATATCCAGTTGATTCGTCTCTATCATTTTCATGATATGAAATGGATTTACAAGATTAGGTGTCTTTATATATAACCACGCATAAAGTGCAACAATGAGTACTAACATACATACACCCACAATTGACCACGCTTTATTGAGTTTCCTTCTACGTTTCAGGAACCGTAGATCGTTTTCAGCAATCATATTAATGTCTCCTTGTTTGCATTTTTTCCTAAATTTTAGCCCTATGAAGTATAAGCCATAATGTGTATATAAACATAAAGTGTTTTTACTGGTGGGGTGGTTAATCAAATGGAAAGTTACTTCTTGAGGTATAATAAAAAAGGAATAACAGGGTAAATTCCTCTATCTACTCTGCATTTAAGGAGGTGACCTGCTGCCCCAGTGTTCATCCTTCTGGGCTATAACACCATTGCAGATTTATTTATAGAGTTGTACCAATAAATTTTGCAGAAACCTAAATATGAGTGAAGAGCCGAATAATAAAAAGTGTTCTTTCGGAGCATTTCTTGACATCATCGATGACTTGCAGAAGACATATAGGAAGCCTGTGTCTGGAAAGAAGGATGAAAAGGTTAGAGATAAGAAGTGTCGTTATTGTGATAAAACGATAGGGTTAGAAGTGAAAATCTGTCCCCACTGCCGGAATGAACAATCACATTAGGTTCTGAAGACATCCCCTTTCTCCCCATACCCTTTAAAAACTCCTGTTGATTTTGTATGCTTAAGATTACCGGTATTATCCATAGATGATTAAACAAAGCAGACAGACGAGGAGGTCTCATTATGAAACGTCGTGATTTTATCAAGGCAGCAACTCTTGCAACCGCTGCTGTGGCAGTTCCGTCTCTTCGTGCAGAGACGGTTGAGGGTACACCTTCTGTAAAAAGCTATCGTGAAATCGGGCAGACCGGTCTGAAAATGAGCGATATTTCCTTCGGCACCGGGAAACTTTCTGCCTCGTCGATGATCCTGAGGGCCGTAGACAGCGGGATCAACTATTTTGATACGGCTCCCGATTACGGCCAGGCTGAGAAGACCATTGGTGAGGCAATGGTCAAGCTCCGGAGGGACAAAATCATTATTGCCTCCAAATTCTGTACCCCGGTCCCCTATCCCGGACATCTCCCTTTAGGGACAAAGAAAAAAGATTATATCGCCGCTGTCGAGGGAAGCCTGTCGAGAATGAGGACAGATTACCTTGATTTCTGCTTTGTCCATGCGATCGGAGAAATGAGTAAAGACCTTGAAGCGGAAAAGAAGAGGTTGCTTGACGGAGAGATGCTCGACGCCGTATCTGAGCTGAAAAAGGCAGGCAAAATCCGTTTTCTGGCCACTTCATCTCACGGCCCAACCAATATGGAGGAACTCCTGATGACCGCGGTAATATCTGGCCACTTCGACATGATCATGGCTTCTTTCAACTTCATGAAGTTCCCATCGCTGCCCAATGTGATGAAAGAAGCGCACAAACGGAAGGTTGGGGTGATTGCCATGAAGACACTTGCAGGCGCAAAGGACATGGATATCGGCAGCAAGGAGCAGGAGTTCTCTCATGCTGCTTTCAAATGGGTACTGAAGCATCCGGAAGTGAGCGGTCTTGTCGTTACCATGAAGACGGTCTCGGATATTGAACTCTACCTTAAGGCATCAGGTGCAAAATTTACCGCTGCCGACAAGGAGGTCCTTGACCGCTATGTCCGTTTATACGATAGGGAATATTGCAGGACCGGCTGTGGGGAGTGCGAGACGTCGTGTGCTGCAGGAGTAGAAATCGCCTCGGTCATGAGATACCGGATGTATTTCCGGGACTACGGGATGGAAAAGAGGGCGATGGAATCCTATGCATCGCTGAAGAAAAATGCAGCAGCTTGCTCAGGATGTGAGAATCCGGTCTGTATCGGCAGCTGTCCATACGGTCTTCCTGTAAAAGATATGCTTTGCGATGCTCATGACTCGTTGTCATTTATGGCCTGATGAACCCCGTTCGGCTCAGGTATCGCATCCTTCTCATCGGCCTGCTGCCCTGTATCGCTGCTGTCATCTATTTTAGCGGCCAGAGATTTGATAGCTCCCTGATCGATTTCAAGACAGAGGCGGGACGGGAAGCCCCTGTATCAGCTATTGCATCCCCTCCATCTGTTGAGCAATCGTTAATTGTCCAAACTTCTCAGGAAATCGCGGGATTCCGACAGCTCGGTCAGGCAAGACACTATACAAAAGAAAACCTCTACGAACACGTGAACGGCCATGCAGAGTATTTTATCAGTGCAGGGTTTGCAGGACTTACCGTGACTGAATACATCACTTCCGGTTCCGGGACCACACAGGCAGAGATACAGACAGAGATTTTTGATATGGGGAAAAGCATACAGGCATTCGGTGTGCTGGCGGATGAATCCGGGGAAAATGCTGCTCCGGTCTCTGTTGGTGCTATGGGATTTAAGACATCCGGAGGTATAAGCTTTATCAAGGGCCGTTATTATGTGAAGATCACGGCCTACAGTCCCGAGGCACCGGTGCTCAAATTTGCAAAGGGATTCGCTGATACGCTCTCCCCGGAAAAGGGATCATTCCAGGTCTTTTCGAAATTCCCTAATCTTGGAAAGATCGAGAGAACGAGGTTTGTGAAGGAGAGCTACCGCGGCCTCGATTTTCTTCACAATGTGATCGAGCGAGAGTATTCCGCCAGTGACAAAAAGATCAAAGTGGCTCTCGTGACAGGCAGTGGACAAGAGATGAAATCGTTACTGTCTTCCTTTCTCGACTACTTCAGAAAATACGCGATACCGTATCAAAAGCTTGAAAAAAGCGGAAAGGAAGTGTACAGGGTGATGGATAAATATGAAGGGACCTGGTTTCTCATCCCAGCTCATGACACGATGTACAGTGTATTCGGCACTGATGATGAAGGAATCTTAAAATATTTTTGAGCGAGAAGAGATAAAAACCTTACAGGGAATACTATGTCATCGAAAAATAGCGAGAAGGAACCGTTTATCAGCAGAAGACAATTCCTCATGCGGACCGCTGCAACTTGTGGCTTTGCAGCAGCCACAGGAATATGGGGATATGTTTTTTACAGCAAAGAAGCGGTCCAACGGCGTACTACCAGAATATACACTTTCAGGGACTTTCGCACTGAAGAGAAGAACGGGTATCCTCATCTTGCGGTTGTCCATGGCAAAGAAGCCGAGAAGATGGTTCGGGCTGCACTTGAAACTCTCGGCGGCATGGGACGTTTTGTAAACCCCGGCGAAAAAGTCCTGTTAAAGCCGAACGCTGCCTGGGACAGACAACCAGAACAGGCGGCAAACACGAATCCCGCGGTCGTAGCCGCCGTCGTGAAGCTGTGTTTCGAGGCGCGGGCCTCTGAAGTCTGGGTGACAGACGTGTCGGTTAACGACCCGTACCGGAGTTTTGCCCGTTCCGGGATTGAGGGTGCGGTAAAAAAAGCGGGTGGCAAGATCAGGTTCACCACTGAGAGTGACTTCGTCCCCACCGATTTCAAGGGGGAGTCTCTCAAGGTATGGCCTGTGAGCATCTTTTACCATCAGGCGGACAAAGTGATTAACCTGCCAGTGGTGAAACATCACTCGCTCAGTAAATGCACCATGGCAATGAAGAACCTTTATGGTACACTCGGCGGCCAGAGGAACCGTCTGCATCAGGACATCAATACAGCCATTGCTGATCTTGCGTCAGCGATTAGGCCTACCCTCACGGTGATGGATGCCACGAGGGTCCTCAAAAGGAACGGCCCCACCGGGGGGAACCTGTCGGACGTATCAATCGAGAACACCATTGTCGCAGGGACAGATATCGTATCAGTAGAAGCTTATGGCCTCAGGTTTCTTGATCTGAAAGTGGAAGACATTCCTTTCATCATGATGGCAGAAAAGAAGGGTATCGGGACTTCCGACTGGAAATCACGTGACATTGCAGAACTGAACGTATGACTCGGAAAATACTGACATTGCGGAACATCAGGCGGATTTATGCTGCCTTTTTTTTGGTTCTCTTCGTGCTTCTCCTCTGGCTTACAAGCTTCGGACGTATGAAGGGTTATGAAACCCCGCTCTTTCTCGAACTTGATCCCCTCAATGCACTCGCCGCCTTTCTTACGAGCTGGACCGTCTACAAGGGTCTTGTCCTTTCGCTTCTTATCATCGTCGGAACGCTCTTCTTTGGCCGCTTTTTCTGTTCCTGGGTCTGTCCTATGGGGATCATCAACCAGATTGCCGGAAGTATCTTCACCAGATTGAGGGCTGTTGATACGGTTGCGCTGAATTCTTATCGCACTCTTTACCGTCTTAAATACTATATCCTTGCCCTGTTCCTTGTCCTTGCTGCTTTCGGTGCACTCCAGACAGGATTGCTCGATCCTATCTCTTTGATAACAAGGTCATTCGTGATTGCTCTGTTTCCAGCCATCAATTACGGGAGGGACTGGATTTATCTTAAGCAGCCCCTTTTCCACGGCGGAACATTCAT
>Ga0111182_1030_pt1 | contig 11841 bp, 12 predicted proteins | sample DeeMarSWOR324_28_FD_80239 | JGI IMG/M metagenome (GOLD analysis project Ga0111182, IMG submission 80239) | Nitrospira bacterium SM23_35 | reverse complement strand
TGAAATTATATTAATTTACTCGATAAGAAAAAAACCTGATCATTGTACCTCTTATTCACGGTTAAGGGTACCATTGAGAGTGCCGTTGATGCCATGAAAGCAGGGGCTTTTGATTATTTGACGAAGCCATTTGAGTTTGCACTGCTGTCTCGGATACTGGCCCGTGCGATGAAAGTGAGGGAACTGAGTAAATCGGAAGATGTATGCCGCTCCCTTGTAAATGAGCTTACTTATGAGGTGAAGAAGCTCCAGAATGACTGTGATAAATCTTCAACCAAGGAACTTGAAAATTATGAACTGAAGGAACAAATAGAAGCCCTGAAGGAAACGATGAGGAGATATAAAGAAATGCATGATAACTACTTTTTCAATGGAGGAGGGTTTGACCAACCATAAGAGCGTCGTATCTTTTTATAAGAAGCCTCAGCGAATATCTTCCTACCACTTCATTGCCATAACCGCATGATGTGAAAAGATAGAATCACGCTGACCTGATGCAGCGGTACAATTCTCTCACGAGAACTCAATTCCAATGCGATAGAGATTAATTCGGATCTGCTTGCACCATTTCACTGTTCCAGTTTTTGGACTATCCCAAATATCATTGCATTGAAGCTCGATGACATGGCCGGCTTCGAGAGACTTATCAGAGAAAATGCACATGCCACCTTTACCAAGATCAATGGTTGTACAATCATTCAAAGTGTCTGAGTCAGTAGAGACATTACAGGGCATGCTCATAGTTAATCTTCCCTTATTTACTCTCCGTTCCTTCAGCACTTTGGTCATTTCAATATTTTCGAACCCGTTGATATAAATTCCGATAGTTTTTCTTCACGTTACCACTTTGGTACTGAGTATATTTGATCTTTGGTTCAGCTTCAAATGCTTTGATAGTGAAAAAGCCGGTGAACCAATTGCAGTTATATGGGCATATTCATCAGTAGGCACATGCCCCCCTTATTGTTGGATGATTTGAAGGCCGATCAATATCAAGGCCTCAATAAATAAGCATGAGGGGTTTAAGAACAGAATAAAGCCAAATTCATTATCCTTGAAGTAAATGGAATAATCAACCCTACCTGAGTAGGAGAAAGATGAAGAGAGAAGTTTCTTATGTGAATATCATATGTTGATTGATTTCGGCACAAAATTCAAAAATCTCAGCTTCAGAAGGAAGCAACGATTACCATTGACAACGCATATTGAGAGAGATCACCTCTCTCCAAGCACCCTACAAGAATTGCAGCCTCGCCCTATAGTTTCACAGATTTCTTTCGTCGTGCGTCCATGACGCAAAACCCAAAATGTGGCAGACCCATCGTTACCGGATTTCGCATCCAAACTGTCTTGAAGAGTCGGACACCCTGATAAACTGACCAAAACCTCTTCTTCTTTGCTCCGTTGTCCTGACGGATGCTTAGACTCATCAAATGTCCGCCATCCCTTCAATTTGTTGTTTTCGAAATAGAGAGATATCCCTATTTCATAATCTCTGCTGTCGACAGTCCATGCTTTGTCGTTAGATTCCTCGTGTCTGGCCCCCAATATTTTTGTGCCCCACATTTGTTTCACTTGCTCCTGAGTCATTCCTGAGGCAAGTGGGCGAAGGTATACATGATATTCTGAAACCTTTGTATCTTTCAGCTTTTGTTTTATATATTGCTGTAGAGCGTCAAAAGATGGGTTGAAATCTGAGGAACGAATAATAGACTCAGGAGTGTCGCCACGTTTCATGAGTTCATCATCGGAATGCGCTTTTCCCGGAGTTATGCTGAAAGACGGTCCCCTCTTTTCGCTCTCATACTGCTTGAGGTCCTCATTGGTATAAATTCTATCGCCCGCGACTAATGATGTGGGGGAAAACATCAGAAACAAAACTATCATGGAAATCACGCTTGAAGCCAGATAAGAAAGGATAAAACTCCTGCTCCGATGCTTGCATTTATATTTAAGAGCGCACACAGAATAGTACCATGTTGTTTAGGATCGCGATTGTAATATCCAAGATTATATCGATTCTTGCATCCTTTTGATACAAGGAAGGCATTAGAAGACCTATGAGACATATCAACGCATCAGTCTCCCCTTATGAAGTCAATCTGCTCATAATACCAAGCATGGTTAGCCGTATCATAATATCGGACAAGGCACGCGTGTCCATGGCCGCAGGGGGCAGCTACTTTCCGCATTGCCTTTGAACGGCTCCTGCCTGCAGGCGGCAAGGAGGCGTCTTCTTCTGACCATTCACATTGGCAGACTGGGCATTTCATTTGATTCTATTCTGGTAATGAGAGGGAGAAAGGTCAATCCTCCTTCGGTTGGGGTATGAGCCCTTTCCATCGCCAAGGGCAGCTGTAACCTTTGAAGCCTTTGTAACCCCTTTTTTGCATATGACACCCTTCTAAAATATTGAGGAAAAGCCGCTTCTGATCAGGCGCCAAGGAGAACTGCGCTGCCATCTGCGCAAGGAGTTTATGACGTTTTTATGACACTAAATGGTATAATTAACCGCAAACCCTTGTGCCCCCTTAGCTCAGTAGGATAGAGCACAGGTTTCCTAAACCTGGTGTCGCAGGTTCGATTCCTGCAGGGGGTACCATTTCCCTTATTTTTCAGGTACTTTTTGTCAGTCTTCTGGTGACTGATTGCGACTGATTCTAAAGGTAGGTATTTCTAAACACCTTGATTTTAATGAATAATTGCAGAATCGACACCAGGTTAAATGGTTCTGGTGTCGATTTCTTCCTCAGGGTGGTCATCAGTATAGATCCTATTGAAGAATCTGGCAAGAAGTAGGAGAAGAATTTTTGTTAAGTTTGTTTTAAAACAGAGGTCCCTGTGAGTTCTTATGACAACAGGTGCTATCCGCCTCGGCGGATTCGTTGGGGAGAGCCCAAAAACATTTCCTATACATACGCTTGACATGAATTGCATTTTTTGAATTAAATGCTGATAATCTAATGCAGGAGAAAAGGGACAGAATGCCTCATGACGACATATTAGACAGGCATCAGGATGTTAAGAAAGCGGCATATCATTATGAAATCCTCATAAAGAGTCCAGGATTTGAACTGTGCAAAAAGAAAGTTCTGTTTTTTTTTGAAAAATATCGGCTTGTCCGTTTCAGTGTCATTTCAGTACATGAAAGTGCATCTCTTTCTGCTATGCATCCGGCATTTCACGGAAGACTCAGGGAAGCAATCCTTGCAAACCGCAGAATATTAGATGACCTTATCAGAGAGTTGCAGGAAGAAAAGGTAACGACTCTGAACGACCTGAATTTGCTCCCTCAGGGGTACAAAACCAAACTGCTCCACGTCATCACCCATTTTCTCGACGGCTTCTTCGGTATTGACACGTACTTCTATAATCTCATCGAAGATTCGCACTGGGTTTCAGAGAAAATGCAGAGCGCAATAGGGGAAGCGCCTGCTGATTATTGGCTTCTGTCCCTTGATGCCCGCATTTGATATTGCTTTTCAACCGTCCGCTATGGTATTTTTATAGTCTAATTTAGACAGGAGGTTCGAATTGCCAGCAAAAGCGAGACCGAAGAAAAACCTTTCAGCCATGAAGAGGGCGAGACAGAGCGTCAAAAGCAGCCTTCGAAACAGGAGTGTTTTGAGCAATTTGAAAACTATCACAAAGAAGGTTGAGACAGCGATCACTGCAGGGGCCCGGGAAGATGCAGAAAAAGCCCTCTTGCAGGCAATAAAAGCGTTGGACATGGCTGTGTCAAAGGGTGTGATCCACAAGAATACTGCCTCAAGGAAGATATCCCGGCTTACCCGAAAGGTGAATGCAGTCTCTGGAGCCGCAGCAGCTTAACAAGAAGGTATTCCACCGGAAAATTCCTTCCCGAGCTTTTCATTTCGATATCTGCCTGATGAAGAAGTCCGAATATATTCAGGAGATATGCTTTTTCCTGCTGGCTCATCTTTTCACTGAAAAAACGCGCATATTGCCAGTTCAGGGCACCAATCAGGCCATAATCGTCTGAAGTCTCTTTCAGGGATTTATATATCCGGAATACCCTGTCGGAGTCCTGCTCCCTCAACGCATTGACCAGGTCAAAAATACCGTACTGCCTTCCCCCGGCAACAATATCCGAGATGTCATCAATATCGATCTTCTTCTGACCGGCAAAGGAGATTTTTTCGATCTCGGCCGACAGAAGTCCGGGGTCATATCCCACAAGACTGATAATATATTCAACAGCATCATCAGAAATATCGATGCCCTTTGCTTTAATGTTCTGCTTTATCCACTGTGGAATTTCCGAGTCCCTCATATCGATGGATACGGGCTTGAAGGCCTTGAATTTTTCCTTCGCTACTTTGCTCAGGACGCCAACATGGAAAATTACGAGGACTGAATCCTGCGGCGGTTTTGCAGCATATATTGCGAGCTTTTCAAGATCGTCTTTCAGAAATTTCTGAAGGTTTCCAGTCATGATTGTGAACCGTTTGCCGCCGAAGAAGGAGGCGGTGTTTGCTACCTCGAGAACCCGTTCGAGCGTAGTATTTTCCTCTCCCTGCGTCAAGAGATCAAATATGTGGAGATTGAAGTCTCTTTCGGCAACGGGAACCAATGTTCTGACTGCTCCAAGGGCCTCCCGGCAGAGAAACGGGTCTGACACGGAAAAGAGATAGACAGGAGATGGAAGTCCCTTCCGTACCTCGTTCAAAAAAGACTGGAGACTCATCGGTACATGAGTGCTGCAACAATCTGTTGTGCTATGTCGCGGATTGCCCTTTCGGAGGCAAGTTCCTTGAATGCGAGAAGTGTCGTTAACTGTCCTGATCCGGAAAAAGAGATGATAAAAGGGGAGCCGATATCCTTGAGCTCTCTGAAGTACCCTGAGGGGCCTGAAACCAGGAAATCACCCTTCATGACTATTTCATATTCAGTAGCTATATCTGACGTTTCAGACAGTATCCGTAATTCAAAAAGATTGATCTTTCCCCGCAGGTGATAATCGGCCCCGGGATGAACCGCAAAGCCCTGCCTGAGAAGTTCATCGGTTAATGCCAGCGAGAGCTTATCCTGGAGTTTCGGCTCATCGGTTCTGTTTTCTATGCGATCTATCTGTATGGCTTGAAATGGGAACGATTTCTTGCTGTGGATGGCATATCCACAAGAAAAGACAGTAGATAGTAGACAGTAGATAATAGACAGGATAATTATATTTTGAGTTTTGGATTTTGATTTCCGGGTTTTCATTAATTGCCAATGACTATATTAACCAGTTTTCCCTTAACGACGAGGACTTTCCGTATCTCTTTTCCACCGATTATTTCCTGAACCCTCTGGTCCGCGAGAGCGATCTTCTTTATATCATCATCCGGCATGCCGATTGATATCATAATTTTTGACCTGAGCTTCCCGTTCACCTGAATTACGAGTTCTATCTCCTCTTCCGTGGCAGCTTCTTCATCCCATGCGGGCCATGGCTGCTCAGAAATGCTCGGCCAGTTTCCAATAGCCTCCCACAGCTCCTCGGCGATATGGGGAGAAAACGGTGAAAGCAGCAAAAGGAGCTGCTGCACTGCAAACCTCAATACCGACTGATCCTCTTCTGATGACGGATCAAAGGAAGCAATTTCATTCATCAGCTCCATCATTCCCGCTATCGCAGTATTGAAATGATACTCACGTTCGATGTCGGTTGTTACCTTTTTTATAGTCTGATGAGTTTTTTTGTACAGTGCCGATGCTGAAGGTTGCAGGTTGGAAATATCCTGGATTTTTGATTTAGCATTCTGGATTTTCGAATGGTTTTTGCGGACGACGCCCCAGAGTCTGTTCAAAAAACGGTATGCGCCGTCAACGCCTTTGTCGGCCCATTCGAGATCTTTTTCCGGCGGAGCGGCAAAAAGGGTAAACAACCGGGATGTATCAGCTCCGTACCGATGTATCAGATAATTCGGATCAACAACATTCCCTTTGGATTTCGACATTTTTGCGCCATCTTTGATGACCATGCCCTGCGTCAGGAGGTTCTGAAACGGCTCGCTGATGTGAATGAGCCCCAAGTCACGGATCACCCGGGTAAAAAATCGGGAATAGAGCAGATGAAGCACAGCATGCTCGACACCCCCGATATACTGGTCAACAGGCATCCAGTGCTGTACCTCCGAGTCCTGACCCGTCATTTCGGATATGATGTCGATATCTCCCTGCGCAAGACAGTAACGGATAAAGTACCAGGATGAATCAACAAAGGTATCCATGGTATCAGTCTCTCGCTGGGCTCTCCCCCCGCATTTCGGGCACGCCGCGTTCAAAAAAGCTGCCGACTCAATGAGCGGTGAACTGCCTTTCCCGGTAATCGTTGCGTCTTCAGGCAGTACCACCGGCAGGTCTTTCTCCGGTACAGGAACAGTACCGCAGGTGTCGCAATATATGACCGGTATAGGAGTGCCCCAGTACCTTTGGCGGGAAATGCCCCAGTCCCTGAGCTTAAAATTTACGACTGCTTTCCCAAGCCCTTCTGCTTCAATGAACCGAATGATTTCTCGTTTTGCTCCGCCACTGTTCATGCCGGTGAACATGCCTGAATCGACAAGGACGCCTTCATCTTCATAGGCCTCTTGAAGTTCCGAAAAGACATCTTCCCCCACCTTCCCCGATTGGGAGGAAGGGGCAGGAATGATAACCACTTTTACGGGCAATCCGTATTTTTTTGCGAACTCAAAGTCGCGCTGATCATGGGCCGGAACAGACATGATGGCTCCGGTCCCGTATTCCATCAGAACAAAGTTTGCAATATAGACAGGGATTCTCTTACCATTCAGCGGGTTGACGCAGTAATGGCCGGTGAATAATCCTATTTTTTCTGTGTCTTTCCCGTATTTGGCTTTTAAGGTTTCTACTGCCTCGGAATCGACGGTTAGCTGCTCGACGACCGGATGTTCAGGAGCGACACACATAAAGGTAACGCCAAAAAGGGTGTCAGGCCGTGTCGTAAAAATTCTTAGTTTCTCGCTTATCCCCTCGAGGGGAAATTCCACTTCAACGCCTTCTCCTTTCCCGATCCAGTTTTTCTGCATCAGGACCACTCTTTCAGGCCACCCCCGGAGTTCTTCGCACCCCTGCAACAATTCTTCCGCATAATGCGTAATTTTAAAAAACCACTGCTCCAGTTTTTTCTGGATAACGATACTGTCACAACGCCAGCATTTTTCGTCGATAACCTGCTCATTGGCGAGCACGGTAGCACAGGAAGAACACCAGTTCACATAAGAATATTTCCTGTAGGCAAGACCTTTCTCGAGCATCTTCAGGAAAAACCATTGATTCCAACGGTAGTATTCCGGCCGGCAGGTGGTGACTTCTCTTCCCCAGTCATAGCTGAGCCCCATCCGGTCGAGCTGTTTCTTCATATTCTCTATGTTCCGGCAGGTCCATGCGGAAGGATGCACGCCGTGTTTGATTGCAGCATTCTCAGCCGGCAACCCAAAGGCATCCCACCCCATCGGATGGAGGACAGCATATCCGCACATTCTTTTATAGCGCGCAATCACATCCCCTATGGCATAATTTCTGACATGACCCATGTGGATTTCTCCTGATGGATACGGGAACATTTCGAGGCAGTAGTACTTCTTCCGGGACGGGGATCTCTCCGTCTTATAAAGCTCCCTTTCCGACCAGTATTCCTGCCACTTTGATTCAACCGTTTGGGGATTGTATTTCTCTTCCAAAAACAGATTCCTCCTCTGATCACTCGAGCGGTATTATATCAAAAAGGGCACTGCAAAAAATGGGGAGATACGGTTACGCGGAAAGGTTCAACTGATAGGTGCTCCATTTTTGACAGGCAGCACACCTCCCCGACCATTCCGGTGAGGTATGCTGGCAATGACTGCAACGGTAAGACAGACTGAACGCACAGGCATTTGACTCCAAAGCCTTTTTGTACTCATGCACAGCCTTGTCAATCTGATTTCGCTTAATATAGAGATTGCCGAGCAGTTGATGCATCTCCGGATACACAGCACTGCCGGTGTCGATCGAGGTCATTATTTCGAATGCGTCGTCGATCATTTCGAGCCGATAATACAGTCTCCCGAGGAAAAACTTGATAACCGGGTCCTGAGGGTTCTTTAATATATTATTTTTGTAGATTCTGATGAGTCTGAGCGGTTCACCGACACTGATCAGCAGGTCCTCAAGTCGCAGGAGAACGATCATGGATGCAGTCTGCTCATGATTCTTTTCGAGAAGGTTGATCGCCTCCTCGTTCTCTCCTTCCCTCAGCAGGACCTCTGCAAGCCCCAGGGTCGCTGGAATAAAATCTTTTTCGAGCCTGAGGACTGTCCTGAATGCCTTTTTTGCCTTTTCAAGGGTGCCGCTTTCGAGACTGTGCCTGCCGTACTCATATTTATACCCGACGAGATTCAGCCGCTCCCGGTTTTTATCCTTCTCGGTATGCTCATTCTTGAGAATGGTTTTCTGGATAAAGACAAGATCATCCCATTTTTCGAGACGTTCGAGAATATCTCTTTTTTTGTACAGGGCCGACAGGTTTTTATCGTCAATTTCGAGGATTTCCTCGATATATTTCAGGGCATTGGGCCATCGCCCCATCTTCTCCATGAGTCTCTCAACGGAAAAGAGCACCTCGATATTTCTTGGATTGAGATCCCGCGCCCGCTCATAATTTTCGCGCGCCGTTTGAAAATCATCCTCAGAAAGCGCTATGTCCCCGAGTTGAAGCAGTGCGTTTAGATGCTCGGGGTCTTCACCCAACACTGCCAGAAAAAGTTCTTTGGCTTCAGGAATGTTGCGATGTGCAAACAGATGATTGAGGCCCTTCGCGTATAATTCCTGGATTTTTGCACCACGTTTCTGTTTTTTCTGGTACTGCAGATTACTGACGTATCGTTTAGTATCCCTCACGATAAAGACAAAAAGCATGGTAAGCGCACCGATTGCGATCGAGAGGAGAATGAGGGCTATGGTTGGTGTTTCATATGCGGTGCCGAACGGGATGGCAACGGTAGTGGATTGTTGATTATGGATAGCAAAAAGCGCAAGTATTGCCAGGAAGATGACGAAGATAAAAACCATCAGTTTACTCATACGCGGTTTCGTTAATCGATCTGTATTCTCTTAGCATCGATCCACAGCTTTTCTAATTCGTAGAATGCCCGTGTCTCCTCTTCAAAGATATGCACAATGATATCTCCGTAATCCATGAGTACCCAATGGCAATACCGCAATCCTTCGACTCTGAGGAGTCCGGCGCCTTGGGCTTTCAGTTTATCTTCGATATATTCTTCGATTGCTTTTATCTGGGGGGTGCTCTCACCTGAACAGATTATGAAAAAATCAGCGATGGTAGTTATTCCCTGTAAATCGAGGATAACGACATCTTTTGCTTTCTTATCGAGTGCTGCCCTTGCCGCGACAAAGGCCTTATCTTTGCTTTCTAAAGGTAATCCCTCCCTTCAATAAAAAAATAAAATGAATAGGTAAAAGTGAAAAGCGAACAATTAAAAGCAAAAAAAACACCAAACATGACAATGATTCAGTCTTAACTTTTAACTCTTATATGTGTAGAGCTTATGAGTAATTATATAGGATTGCACCTTGGGTGGCAACAGATATTTTATACTTTTCCCCTGCCTGAGAGAGAGGCGTATTTGGGTTGAGGATATACCTACAGGAGTTTGCCTGAGAAGAACGGCATACCGCTCCGACTTCAATCTGATGACATTGGTTGTATTCCTGGCAAGGTCGACATCTCTCAAAAGCCTGATGCCCGTTTTCAGATAGGGAGATCCCCGCATCATGCTGAACAAGAACCCCGGCCTGGAAAGGATAACGAAATCGGTCATTGAAACAAGTTGTTCCGGTCTCCACCAATGAGGGATGTCGAGAAATGCGTCGATACCGAGGATGAAGAAGAATCTTGTCCCCGGATGGATGTCACGTAAAGCTTCGAGGGTCTTTACCGTATATGCTTTACCGCGTTTCCTGCATTCTATGTCGGACAGCTCAAAAAAAGGATTTCCCAGCAGTGCTATCCTGAGCATCTCATACCTGTGTTTTGCCGGGACGATCTCCCTTGTCTTAAGAGGTGGTTTGCCTGAAGGTATGAAAAGGATCTTGTCAAGGCCGAGTTTTTCACGCACCTCTTCTGCAGCCCGCAGGTGGCCAAAATGTACCGGATTGAATGTCCCCCCAAAAAATCCAACGTTCATCGGATACTTCCTCTATATAGATTATTATTCCCTCAGTTGCCCATTCCCTAGCACAATAAACTTTGTGCAGGTTAATTCTTCGAGTCCCATCGGCCCCCGTGCATGGATTTTGTCAGTAGAAATCCCGATCTCGGCGCCGAGTCCGAACTGAAACCCGTCGTTCAGTCGTGTTGAAGCATTAACAAAAACTGCTGATGAATCAACCTCCCGCAAAAATCTCATTGCACGCTCGTGGTTCATCGTCACGATGGAATCGGAATGTGCTGACCCGTATCTGGCGATGTGTTCTGTTGCCTCATCCATGTCACCAACAACCTTCACATTGAGGATCAGATCAAGATATTCGCGGTAAAAATCTTCCTCCTTCACTTCCGGTATGTTCGGATAGATTGCAATCGTCTTCCGACAACCCCGCACTTCGACTCCTGCAGTCTCGAACCTTTTCAGCATGACCGGGAGGAATCCATCAGCAATAACCTCATCGACAAGCATTGTCTCCATCGCATTACACGTCCCCGGCCGCTGGACTTTTGCGTTGAAACATATTTCTTCCGCCATGATGAGATCAGCATCCTTATCCACAAAAACATGGCATACTCCCTTGTAATGCTTGAGAACCGGGATCCTTGAATTTTCTGTTACGGCTCTTATTAACGCCTCCCCGCCTCTCGGTATGATCAGATCAACGGTCCCCTCGAGCTTCAGCATCTCCTTGATTGCCTCTCTGTCAGGAATGTCAATAAAGCTTATAGCACCGCGGTGAAGACCCTGTTTTTTTAACGCATCCCTCAGAACCTTTACTAGGGCCTTATTGGAATGAAGGGCCTCAGATCCGCCCCTAAGGATGACCGCATTGCCTGCTTTCAGACAGAGTCCTGCGGCATCTGCCGTGACATTCGGGCGCGATTCATAGATAATTCCGATAACCCCGATTGGAACCCTCATCTTGCCGACATTCATTCCATTTGGCCTCTGCCACATTCCGGTAATTTCACCGACGGGATCGGGCAGAGCCGCGACCTCTGCAAGCCCTTTTGCCATCTCATCAATCCGTTTTTCATTTAATGTCAGCCGGTCTATGAGCGCTTTTGAAAGCCCTTTTCCTCTGGCGAACTGCACATCTTTTTTATTTGCGCTCATCAGTTCCTTTGCTTTTTTCTTCAGGGAGTCTGCCATTGTCATAAGAGCAGCATTCTTTTGACCGGATAGTGCCCGCGCAAGTCCCCGTGCACCCTCTTTCGCCTCCATTGCGATATCCATCACATACTGTTTTATGTCCATAATTGCCTCCTCAGATGATATGCTACAGATTATACCTGAAACCGGATCACTTTGAGAAAATCCACAGATTGACTTACCATTACCCTGCTTTTAAAATGTCATATGCCGCAGATCAGGATTCTCCCCGCTGATTTACGAAACAAAATTGCTGCCGGAGAGGTAATCGAAAGACCTGCATCTGTTGTGAAAGAGCTGATCGAAAATTCTCTTGATGCAGCAAGTACGGATATCCGTATTGAAGTCCTTTACGGGGGGAAGCGTCTCATAAAAGTATCGGACAACGGCACCGGCATGGATAAAGACGATGCACTCCTCTGTTTTCAGAGCCACGCCACAAGCAAACTAG
>Ga0111182_1028_pt1 | contig 12162 bp, 14 predicted proteins | sample DeeMarSWOR324_28_FD_80239 | JGI IMG/M metagenome (GOLD analysis project Ga0111182, IMG submission 80239) | Nitrospira bacterium SM23_35 | reverse complement strand
ATTTGGCAAGACCCGGTGCCTGCAGTCGATCATGATCTGATCGACGCGCAGGACATCGCAGACCTCAGGGGTAAGATCCTCGCTTCCGGCCTGTCTGTCTCCCAATTGGTCTCGACGGCTTGGGCGTCAGCCTCCACGTTCCGCGGCCCCGACAAACGAGGCGGTGCCAACGGTGCGCGCATTCGCCTCGCCCCTCAGAAGGATTGGGAAGTCAACCAGCCGGCCCAACTGAAGACTGTACTGCAGACCCTCGAGGGAATCCAAAAGGCGTTCAACAGCGCGCAGTCGGGCGGGAAGAAGGTTTCGCTCGCCGACTTGATTGTCCTAGGCGGATGCGCAGGTGTCGAACAGGCTGCGAAGAATGCGGGTCACGATGTGACCGTTCCTTTCACGCCGGGACGCACGGATGCGTCGCAGGAGCAAACCGACGTGGCGTCATTCGCCGTACTCAAACCGGCTGCAGATGGGTTCCGTAATTACCAGAAAACCAAATACGCCGTATCGGCAGAGGAACTGCTGGTTGATCGTGCGCAACTGCTGACGCTAACCGCTCCTGAGATGACGGTTCTCGTTGGCGGTATGCGCGTCTTGAATGCCAACTTCGGACAGTCCCAGCATGGCGTTTTTACCAAGAAGCCGGAAGCGCTAACCAATGACTTCTTCGTGAACCTGCTCGACATGAGCACGACGTGGAAGGCAAACGCGGAAGACGAAAACTTGTTCGAGGGTCGTGATCGTGTTAGCGGCGAACTCAAGTGGACTGGCACTCGTGTCGATCTCATCTTCGGTTCGAACTCCCAGCTCCGAGCTCTGGCCGAGGTCTACGGAAGCGCGGATGCGCAGACGAAGTTTGTCCAGGACTTCGTGGCGGCCTGGACCAAAGTGATGAACCTTGATCGTTTCGACCTCGCCTGATCAGAAGCATTCGGCAGTTATGAGGCATGGGAGAAGGATTTCAAGGCAACAGGAATCATATGACCATGAAGAGACTTGCAGGGAGCTGAACTGATTGATCAAATAAGATAGTCGTATTGTTACTTTTAACAGGGTTTGGATAATAACGCTTCGTTAAGAAATCACCATCTTATGGCTGTAGGATGAGGCATTAAAATCAACGATATGAAAGGAGGTTCGTATGCCACAAGAGTTTAAGCCCGGTTGTGCACGACCGACCGGCGGAGTTGTAGGAGAAAAGGAAAAAGAAAAGACAACACAGGAAGAAAAATCGGCACCAAAGGAGGAAAAGAAAATGTTGCTTATCGGGAGGAAAGCACCGGATTTTACTGCCCCGGCATATTATCAGGGGAAATTCGTCAATTTACAATTATCAGAATACTTTGGGAAATGGATTTTACTTTGCTTCTATCCGGGTGATTTCACCTTTGTCTGAGCGACCGAGCTTTCAGCAGTTGCTGAAAAATATCCTGAATTCAAGAAACTTGGCGTTGAAATCTTTTCAATGAGCATTGACAGCGTGTTTGTGCATAAGATGTGGAATGACCATGAGCTGTCGAAAATGGTGAAAGGCGGAGTTCCTTTCCCGATGTTGTCTGATGGTGGTGGCAAAGTGGGGACAGTTTACGGTGTTTATGATGACAATGCCGGTGTGGAGACAAGGGGAAGGTTTATTATTGATCCTGACGGGATTATTCAGGGATATGAGGTATTGACGCCACCGGTCGGGAGGAATGTTAACGAGTCACTCAGGCAGGTACAGGCATTCCAGCTTGTTCGGAAAAGCAAAGGAACAGAAGCAACGCCCTCTGGTTGGAAACCAGGTAAGATGACATTAAAGCCGGGGCCGGACCTTGTTGGCAATGTCTGGAAAGTCTGGAAGACAAAAATGGCTTTTGACTAATCGTTCGTACAAAAAATGAACGAAGGAGAAAATTCTATGAAAAAATATGTATGCACAGTATGTACATAGGGGGTACCATATTCCCCCCTTTTTTTTAATAGCTTTTCCCGTGTGCGAGGAAGGTCTTCCGGCCTTCACATCTCTCAACGTGAAAAAATCGGGAAATTTGGCGTTATTTGTCACGTATTTTGTCCAGAATATCCACTCCATCTCTATGTTGGAGTAAGCACGGTTTTCATTATGAAATTGTCTTTTGCGAAATTATCCCTCTTTTTTATGAGTAACCATTCTTTTTTTCTTCCTGACATCTTTGTGAGCACGAAGCCACCTTTCAGTTTCTTTCCATTAAGAATAAATTCTAACCTGCCGTCCGAAATCTCTCCACCCAGCAACTCGCACTCTCCGCTGTCCCAGATTAAAACAGCACCGGCACCGTACTGCCCTTCCGGAATAATCCCTTCAAAGGAACTGTAATCGAGAGTATGGTCATCAACCATTATTGCAAGCCGTTTATCCTTTGGACTCATCGAAGGGCCCTTTGGAACAGCCCACGATTTTAAAACTCCGCCTATCTCCAGCCTAAAATCAAAATGGAGATGGGCTGCATGATGTTCATGAACAACAAACTTTGGCATATGGGTAATTCAATTATAGTTTATGAAAAGCATCAGCGTAGAAATGAAAATACGGTTTCCAAATCCGCTGAGGCGGACATTCTCGTCTTCCGATATATATCGGAAGACTCCGAGGCTTTTGCCCCTTTATTGTGAGATGCCGATTCGAATATCTGCAAAAGAATCCGCTCAAAGACAATATCGGCGACAGTTTATGCACAATAGGGGTTAGTGTATCATTCCCCGCATTTTCTTTGATATCATTGGGATGATGATGAATTTTTCTGAATCTGGAGCAGAAGAAGTCCTGAAGAAAGGACTTGTATCAATGGGGCTGAACCCTTCTGATGACCGAATGCACTGTTTTTCCATTTACCTTTCGGAACTCAAAAAATGGAATAAGGCATGCAATCTAACCGGAATACGGAATGATAAAGATATTGTGATCAAACACTTCCTCGACTCCCTTCTCTATCTCAGCCCTTTACCTGGAGATTTTGCTAGAGTGGCGGATATAGGGAGCGGTGCCGGGTTTCCCGGAATACCAATGAAAATAATCCGCCCCGGGTTAGAGATGTTCCTGATAGAACCGTCAGGGAAAAAAGCCGCTTTTCTGCGACGAATAATCCGGCAGCTGCACATCGAAGGAATTGAGATAATCGAAAAACGCATCGAAGAAATCAGGGTGCCTGGAGAACTTGCAGCACCTGTCGACATCGCCTTGACCAGGGCATTGTTTAATATGAAAGAATTTGTGCGGAAAACTGCTCATATTTTAAAACCCGGCGGAGTCTTCATTCTCAGTAAAGGACCAAAGGTTAAGGAAGAACTGGAAAAAACAGGAGATCTGAAATATGAGCTGCTCGAAATTCCTCTTCCCCTTACTGATATCAGGCGGTATATAGTTATCATTAAGGCAACAAGGGCAGTTTTTGTTTAATCCTGCCGCAGCAGTTTTGCGGTCCCTTCGGCGATAACTGTTTCGTCTGTCTTTCGGATAACTGCTCTTGCCTCGATGATCTTCCGGTTGGTTCTCAGCATGGCGGCCTCAACAATTGCTTTTTCTCCTGTTAAGAGTGGATTTCTGAACCGGACGGTGATTTCTGCCGTGAGAGCAGGCATACCCTGCATAAGAGCAGCCTTGGCCATTGCTTCATCGAGGATTGTCGAGATCAATCCACCATGGACGATATCCTTATAACCCTGATGGATTTTTTGAGGAACGAATTCAGTGAATACTTTTCCTTCGTGAATAAGAAACCTGAGATGGAGGCCGGCGGGATTCTTTCCCCCGCATGCGAAGCAGTGCTGATCGTCTTCCAATGGCTGTTTCAAAATACTACTTGTTCATCATTTCGAGGAAATCTTTGTTGCTCTTTGTCCCCGTGAGCTTGCCGAGGAGGAATTCCATGCTTTCCACGGTGCTGAGCGGGGTGAGGACTTTTCGCAGGATCCACATCTTATTAAGTACCTCCTTCTCAACGAGCAACTCTTCCTTCCTTGTTCCGGAGGCATTGATATCGATGCTCGGAAATATTCTCTTGTCGACAAGTTTTCTATCGAGATGCAGTTCCATATTGCCTGTTCCCTTGAATTCTTCGAATATGACATCATCCATTCTGCTTCCCGTGTCTACCAGGGCAGTTGCCAAAATGGTGAGGCTGCCGCCATCTTCGATGTTTCGGGCTGTGCCGAAAAATCTCTTCGGTTTCTGGAGGGCATTCGAATCAAGGCCGCCTGAGAGGACTTTACCGCTTGCAGGAATTACGGAATTATACGCGCGCGCAAGTCTGGTGATACTGTCGAGAAGGATTACGACATTGCGTTTGCATTCAACCAGGCGTTTTGCGCGCTCGATGACCATTTCTGAGACTTGGCAATGCCGCTGAGGAGGTTCATCAAACGTGGAACTGATAATTTCTGCCGTTGGTACCTGCCTTTTCCAATCCGTCACTTCTTCCGGTCTTTCATCAATAAGAAGGATTATGAGATGAATATCACGATGATTTTTCCTGCAGGCCTTGGCAATGGACTGAAGGAGCATGGTTTTCCCGGTTCGGGGAGAAGCAACGATCATGCCGCGCTGTCCCATACCGATAGGTGTTATAAGGTCCATTACCCGTGTGGAATAGTCATTATTGTCGTATTCAAGCTTTATTTTTTCGGTTGGATAGTAGGGGATCAGATTATCAAACAACGGTCTGTTGATGTTATCTTCGGGAGATTCATGGTTAATTGCTTCTACCTTGAGAAGGGCGAAATACCGCTCACTCTCCTTGGGCGGCCTTATCTGTCCGGATACCAGATCGCCGGTCCTCAGATTGAATCTCCGTATCTGTGACGGTGATACATAAATATCATCCGGTCCGGGCAGATAACTGTAATCGGGAGACCTCAGGAACCCGAAACCGTCGGGCAGGATTTCAAGGACCCCTGCTGAAAAGACATATCCAGTCTTTTCGGTTTGTGCCTGGAGGATTGCGAAAATCAAATCCTGTTTCCTCATGCTGCTGGCACCCTCAACGTGCAAATCCCTTGCGACGTCTGTCAGTTCATCGATGGTCCTCTCCTTGAGTTCAGAAATAGAAATATTATCGGACACAAAATTCTTCTTGGGATTTTCCATTGTTAAACTCCTGTGTGGATTTAAGTATTTGGATTAACTTTTATGGTGGTTCTTATACCCCGATGGACTTTGCCTATCCAGGGAGGTTCGTACGATTAATACAGAAGAAAATATCTGCTCATACCATACAGTAAGGTAATTTCATTTGTCAATACCTTACAAGAGCCTGAGAAAATAAAAAAAAGAAATTTGTTTTTTTGTTTTATTATAGGAGAGGAAAAAAAGTTTCCACTGAAAGGAGGAGTACGGAGTGCAGGAAATGTTGAAGATAGAGGACCTCTGGGTTTCTATTGACGGCCGTCAGGTCTTGCAAGGGGTTAATTTTTCTATGGATTACGGCGAAATCAATGTGCTGTTCGGACCAAATGGCGCTGGTAAAACGACCTTCATGATGACCCTCATGGGATTCCCGAGGTACAACATAGATAAGGGGAAGATTTATTTTAAAGGGGTTGATATAACGAATCAGGGACTTCATGAGCGGGCACAGCTTGGACTCGGGATATCCTTCCAGCGGCCGCCCACGGTCAGAGGGGTAACGTTGCAAAAAATGATCGATATCATTGCGAATAATGGCTCAGACGATGCGGCTATCACAGAAAAAATCGAACAGCTGAATCTTTCCGGTCACCTTCAGAGGGGCTTAAATGACGGGTTTTCCGGCGGAGAGATGAAACGTTCGGAACTCCTTCAGCTCATGGTGCAGAGCCCTGAACTCGTCCTTATCGATGAACCTGAATCAGGTGTTGACATGGAAAACATTTCCCTTGTCGGTAATGCCATCAATGCACTCCTCGGAAAGGATAAGGTAAAAGATCCAAAACGGGGAGCAATCATCATAACCCACACCGGATATATTCTGGATTTTGTGAATGCCGATAAGGGCTATATCGTTTTTGACGGTGTTCTTGTCTGCAGGGGCAATCCACGGGACATTCTCTCGGAGATCAAAGGACATGGTTACAGGAGGTGCGCTGAATGCCGGTAAGAGAATCATACCTTTTGGAAATACGTGAGAAGGCGGAAAACGCAAAGGATAAGAAAGCAGCCATTGGTCCGGACATAGATCTTTCCCGTTACACCCAGCATATTGAAAGAGGAAAAATCGAAAGCCTCGAAAGTTTGGCGATGCAGGCTAAGGAAGCAGCAATCATGACGGGAATTAGTTTGGAGGAAGAGCAGAGAGCTGGGTCATTTCTGCAAGTTGATCAGTCTGTTGTCTATGAGAGCCTGAATAAGGCATACGAGGGGCAGCTCGAGATTATGAGCACGACCGATGCATTAACCAGATACGACTGGCTCGAAGAGTATTTCTGGAAGTCGGTTCCCGTTGATCAGGACAAGTATACAGCCCAGGCTGCACTCAATATGACGCACGGATACTTTATCCGGGTTTTTCCGCATCAGAAACCGGAATACCCCGTGCAGTCATGCCTGCTGGTTGCGGAAAATTATATTAGTCAGAATGTTCACAACATTATCGTCGTTGAAGAAGGGGCGGAACTACAGGTGATAACCGGCTGCACACTGTCAAAAAATGACGCTGAGGGTATTCATTTGGGAATTTCAGAGTTCTATGTGAAAAAGGGCGGCAAGCTCTTTTTCACGATGATCCATAACTGGGCTGATAATTTTCATGTACGGCCGAGGACATGGGTTGTTGTCGAAGAAGACGGTGCATTTGTCAGCAATTACGTTCTCCTGAAGCCAGTCAAGTCTATCCAGGCCTTCCCGGTTGCTCATCTGAAAGGTGACAGGGCGTCTGCAAAATTCAATACGGTGGTGTACGGCCTGAAAGATTCTTATATTGATCTTGGGTCCAGGATCATTCTTGAAGGGAAGGAAACCCGGGGCGAGTCTATTGCACGGACTATCGCTGCGGATGAGAGTGTCATCTATTCCCGGGGTGATTTGATCGCAAAAACAAAAGACCACTGTGTGGCCCACCTTGACTGCCGAGGCATTGTATTTTCTCCCAAAGCAGATATTTATGCCATTCCACAGTTGATTTCCCATGGTGCACTGAAGGCTGAACTTTCTCATGAAGCTTCCATCGGTCCGATAGCTGAGGAACAAGTAGAGTATCTGATGTCGAGAGGCATTTCAAAGGAAGATGCAATTTCGGTCATAACATCCGGTTTTTTGAACCTGGACATTCCCTACATCCCTGAATTCCTCGACAAGAATATCAAAGAGGTCATTCAGGTTACATCTAGAGAGGCCCTGTAACCGGTGCGGTAAATTGAATTTCATCTTCTGGCCGTGCTAAGATACGAAAACTTCCCTTAGACTCTGCGTAAAGAGACAAAAATTGGCTGAAATAATCCCTTTCAGAGGCATATTATATGACACTGCGAAGGTGCAGATAGATGATGTTTTGGCTCCTCCCTACGATATCATTACTCCTGAATACCGTGAAGCATTATACATGCAAAGCCCGCATAACATTGTGAGAATAGACTTCGGGAAAGAAGAACCCGGGGACAATGAAGCAGGGAATAAATATACCCGGGCCAGAGAGTACCTTGATGCATGGATGAAAGAAGGGGTATTTGTTCAGAGCGCGAGACCTTCCTTTTATGCTTATGAGATGGACTACAGGACGGAGGGTATCAGAAGGCGCCTGCTTGGATTCCTCTGCCTCGTGAAGCTTGAAGAACTGGGGAAAGGGAGCGTCTATCCCCACGAATGCACGCACTCCAAACCGAAACAGGACAGGTTGAACCTTATGAGAGCATGCCATGCGAATACAAGCCCGATCTTTGCCCTGTACAGGAGCGCCGGTGGCCGTATGGCAGCTATGCTCTCTGAGATTACTATGACAACGCCATATCTTTCAGCTGTGGATATCTCCGGGGATGTCCACCGGATCTGGCAGATTGATCAGGCAGAGAAAATTGAGTTTATCAGACATGAACTGCAGGACAAGGCAATCTTTATTGCTGACGGGCATCACCGGTATGAGACTGCTTTTGAATTTTACCGGGAAAAATCATCTCTGAAGAATCCCGCAAGCGTGCAATCATTTGACCATGTCCTTATGTTTCTCTCAAATATGGCTGAAGAGGGGTTGACAATACTTCCTACCCACAGACTTTTAAAAACGATACCTGAAGACATAGAGAGCATCCTGTCAAAGTACTTTGCAGCTGAAACGGTTACGGAAAGTTTTGATATCCAGAAAGTATTATCCGGAAAAAGACGTGCATTCGGTTTTTTCCGGAAGGGAAGCAAAACCTGGCAGATCCTTACTTATAAGGAGGCAGATGTGTGTGAAATCTGTCATGATCTGAGGCAGACAGATGTAATAATTCTTCACGAACTGGTTCTGAAAAAGATAGCCGATACAACCGAAATCGGCTATGAGATGAATATGACAAGAGCTCTTGACAGAGTGAATAACGGGGAATTCAGCGCAGCCTTTTTCCTCAATCCAACAAGGGTTGAGGATGTTGAAAAAGCGGGGCTGTCTTCGGTGAGAATGCCGCCCAAATCCACGTATTTTTACCCGAAACTTTTGACGGGTCTCGTTATTAATAAATGGTAAGGTTATAGGGAAAATCGAGTCGTGTACAAGAAACATTCAAGATTGTCGGGTTCATAAAATCAAAGGAGGTCGGTATGGCAGTTCGCGTTGCAATTAATGGCTTTGGAAGAATAGGGAGAAATTTTCTGAGAACGAGCTGGGCATCTCCTGAATTTGAGATTGTTGCGCTGAACGATCTCACTGATGCTAAAACCCTTGCGCATTTGCTGAAATATGATTCTGTCCACGGCATCTTTCACGCTGATGTGAAGGCAGGGACCGGAACTATCATTGTCGACGGGAAAGAAATCAGAGTCTCTGCTGTCACTGAACCGGAGAAACTTCCCTGGAAGGACCTCGGGGTTGATATGGTCGTGGAGTCTACCGGAAGATTTGTTGACCGGTCATCAGCAGCAAAACACCTGGATGCCGGGGCTCAGTGGGTTATTATTTCAGCTCCTGCAAAGGAACCTGATGCGACAATTTGCATGGGAGTGAACGAGGAAATATTTGACCCGTCAAAGCACAAAATTATTTCGAATGCTTCATGTACCACAAACTGTCTTGCCCCTGTAGCAAAAGTCATTCATAACGAATTCGGGATTACAAGAGGTCTCATGACAACAATACACTCGTATACCAATGACCAGAGGATCCTCGACCTTCCGCACAAGGACCTGAGAAGGGCACGGGCTGCAGCTCTGAATATGATTCCTACGACAACCGGGGCTGCCAAGGCGGTTGGGCTTGTTCTCCCGGAGCTGAAAGGAAAACTGAATGGGATGGCCATCCGGGTACCAACCCCGAATGTTTCTGTTGTAGACCTCGTTGCGGAGCTTGGCAGGGAAGTGACAGCGGAGGAGATTAACGCCGCACTCAAGAGAAATGCTGAAGGTCCCATGAAGGGCATCCTCCAGTATTCAGAGGAACCCCTTGTGTCGAGTGATCTCATTGGGAACCCTCATTCGTCTATTGTAGACTCCACGCTGAGCATGGTGCTTGAAGGGAAAATGGCAAAGGTACTCTCGTGGTATGACAATGAATGGGGATACAGTTCCAGGCTCCGGGACCTTATCATTTATATCGCAAAGAGGATGTAACGATGAAAAAAAAAGGAATGTTCGATCCCGTTCAGAATAAGGATATTTTGGACAAACTCACCATAGAAGACATCGACATTAAGGGAAAGCGGGTCTTTATCAGGGCGGATTTCAATGTGCCTCTCGATGATAATCTCATGATTACGGATGACAGAAGAGTTCGTTCAACACTTCCGACGATTAACTATGCAATCGATGAGGGCGCAAAGGTTATTCTCTCATCTCATCTTGGAAGACCAAAGGGAAAGGTGGACCCGCGGTTCAGCCTCGCACCTGTTGCAAAGCGACTCCAGAGGCTTCTGAATAAAGAAGTTGCCTTTGCACCCGACTGTATCGGAAGCCAGGTGGAAAGCCTCGTCTCGAAGATGAAGGCAGGAGATGTCCTCCTCCTTGAGAATCTCAGGTACCACCCCGGCGAAGAGAAAAACGATGAAGAGTTTGCCCGTTCTCTGGGGAAACTTGCTGATATCTACGTAAACGACGCATTCGGTGCAGCACACAGGGCCCACGCTTCTATAGTTGGCATAACAAAAATTCTTCCCTCAGCTGCAGGATTCCTGCTCAAGAAAGAGATAGAGTACCTTAAGGGTGCAATTGATAATCCGATCAAGCCCTTCGTTGCGATCCTCGGAGGGGCAAAAGTTTCAGGCAAAATCGGGGTCCTCGAACATCTTGTAGGCCGTGTCGATAAAGTTCTGGTCGGGGGCGGTATGGCATTCACATTCATTAAGGCGATGGGGTATGAAATCGGCGACTCATTGGTTGAGAATGATATGCTTGAAACAGCAGAGCGGATAAGAAAACGATTAACGGAAAAAGGGATAAAGTTCTATCTGCCTGTTGATTGTGTGATTGCCCAAAATACTGAACCCGGTGCAGTCATCAAAATCGTTCCTACCCTTGAGATACCGAAAGGTTGGAAGGCGCTTGATATCGGACCGGCAACAGTAAAATTGTTCACCGTAGCACTCCAGGATTCGAAGACCGTATTATGGAACGGACCGATGGGAATGTTCGAGATCGATTTCTTCTCGAGGGGAACATTCGACATCGCCCGTGCAGTCGCTGATGCATACGCACTTACCATTGTGGGCGGCGGTGATACCGACCTAGCAGTCAACCGGGCTGGAGTGTCTGATGCGATGAGTTTCATATCGACCGGTGGAGGAGCGTCATTGCAACTGCTTGAGGGGAAAGAGCTTCCCGGTATCGCAGCCCTTTCAAACAAGGAACATTAACACATCAGCTTAACCGGCCACCGTTCGCAGCAACTCACAATTCTGCTCAGCAGATGAGGCAGCCTTGTGGGGTAGTTTCACATTTTTATGCGAAAGGATTCCCCTTTTCATCTCCACGATCGATGGATTTTTGCATCCAAATTCTCTAATGAGATATGACGCAGCAACTTCCGGTTTTATGATGTCACCGCAGGTGAAGATATCAACAGCAGCATAATCATACTCAGGCCATGTATGAATGGTGAGGTGCGATTCTGCGATGACGACAACGCCGCTGATACCAAAGGGATTGAACTCATGGAAGGAAACATCTACGATTGTTGCTTTTGCATCTTTTGCAGCCGAGACCATAATGCTTCTGACCTTCTCAAGGCTCTTCAGAATTTCGGGATTGCACTCCCGCAATTCTACCAATAAATGGGTTCCTAACGCATACAATTCTCTACCCCCCTTCTCAACAAAAGAATTTACTATTTAAGATTAAAAAGATACAGAAAATATGGGTATGATGTCAAGAAAAATTTACAATTTCAGGTTAGTTGTTGGAATCTGTAGGCGCAGACTTTTAGCCCGTGAGATTAATTTTGTCTGTCGCCCGAGCGAATCGATAGAGGTAAAAGTCTAAAGCTGCCCGTTAATTTGAAGCTGCTTTTCCCCTATCCTCAGTAGTGAATCCTATCATCCTGTCAATAATGAAAGCCGGTCGTTTTCTCGTTTCATCAAAGTTTCTCCAGAGATATTCGCCAAGTATCCCGAGAAAGACTAACTGTGTACCCGAAACGACAAGAAGAGCAACCATGAGAGATGCCCATCCTTCGACAGGCACAGAAAAAAACAGCCTGTTGAACACAATAAAGAATGCATAAAGAAACCCCATGCATGCGAGCAGGATCCCTACAAGCGATATGAGCCTGAGCGGGACAAATGAAAACGATACGAACGTGTCGATAAAGAGTTTTATTTTTTTGCCGAGAGTCCATTTTGAAATGCCTTTTTCCCGTGTACCTTTTCTGTATTGAACGATTGTCTGCTTGAATCCGCTCCACAGAATAAGACCAAAAATAGAGGTATTTTTTTCCCGTATCGAAACGACTGTATCAACAACTTTCCGGTCGATGAGAAAAACATCCGTTCCTGTTTCAGGCATGTTTCTTAGTGCAAAGCGCCTGACTGCACTGTAATATATTGCAGGAAAAAGGC
>Ga0111182_1072_pt1 | contig 12498 bp, 11 predicted proteins | sample DeeMarSWOR324_28_FD_80239 | JGI IMG/M metagenome (GOLD analysis project Ga0111182, IMG submission 80239) | Nitrospira bacterium SM23_35 | reverse complement strand
CAGTATCTCCCCTGAAGAACGGAAACTGTCGAGAAGATCCTTTATTCTGGGAAGTTCGAGTACATCTCCCACAACAAGCTGGGCCTCTTTCGGAATATCTGCCGAGATATCTGATTTGGGAAAAGTCTGGCAGGCGAGGACAATGCCCGATGCCGTGTCCTCCGGAGTGAGCTTCCCAGTTGGTGCAGTACGGTACTCTCCCCGAACAATCCTGAGGCGGCATTTGCCGCATATTCCTTTCCCTCCGCAGGACGCAACGAGATATACACCCTGTCTTTTAAATGCCTGCAGGAGATTCTCGTCTTCTCTGCTGTCGAGGGTCTTCCCTGATGCAATCCTGATATGCATTTGACTGCCTCTATTCTATCATATGAATGCTGCCTGTATCGGCATGATGCTGTTTTGCTTTATCCCAAAAAGTGGAGACATTGTTCAAAAAATAATTTTTCTCGCAACATCTGCACTTTTCAGGCGAAATCTCTGGATTACCTGGCCGCTGCCAGCAATGCATGGGAAATCTGATATAATGGAATAAAATTACCCGGGGAAGGATTCCCCGCGGCCACGAGCAGGAGGAATATTTTTACCGGTATGGTGATCGTACAAAAGTATGGCGGAACCTCTGTTGGCAGCATCGAGAGAATAAAAGCCGTCGCAGAACGTGTGGCCAGGGCGAGGAAGAACGGGAATGGGGTTGCTGTCATTGTGTCTGCAATGTCAGGCGAAACAGATAAACTGATTGCTCTTGCAAATAAGGTTGCTTTGAATCCGGAAGGTCGTGAGATGGATCTTCTGCTGTCATCTGGTGAGCGGATAAGCGCTGCCCTGACTGCAATGGCTATCAGTAGTCTTGGAGTGAAAGCTCTTTCCCTCACCGGCAGACAGGTGGGGATCATTACCGATGATGCTCACACCAGCGCAAAGATCGAAAAGATAAGCGGTGAAACAGTGAAGAAAGCTCTTGCAAAGGGTTTCGTGCCGGTTATCGCCGGTTTCCAGGGAATAACCCAGACTTCCGAGGTAACGACTCTCGGAAGAGGGGGATCTGATTTAACGGCAGTTGCCATTGCTGCAGCACTGGAGGCTGATCTTTGCGAGATCTATACCGATGTTGACGGAGTTTACACAACAGACCCCAACATTGTGCCCGAGGCGAGAAAACTCGATAAGATTTCATACGATGAAATGCTTGAACTCGCAAGTCTCGGGGCAAAGGTTCTTCAGACACGGTCAGTCGAATTTGCAAAAATATATGACGTTCCTGTTGTGGTGAGGTCAAGTTTCAATGACAATCCCGGCACACTTGTGGTGAAGGAGGATAGGGATATGGAAAAAGTTGTTGTATCAGGAGTTGCATATGACAAAAATCAGTCGAAGATAACGGTTACCGCAGTCCCTGACAAGCCGGGTGTTGCGGCAAGACTTTTTCAGGCCATTGCTGGTGCTCATATCGTTGTCGATATGATTGTGCAGAATGTCAGCAGTGACAGAAAAGAAACCGATATCTCCTTTACTGTTCCAAAATCCGACAGTGAGAAGGCTTTGAAAATTACCGGTGAAATTGTTTCCGAACTCGGAGCAAAAGAAGTTAAATTACGGGAAGATATCGCAAAAGTTTCAGTTGTCGGTGTCGGTATGAGGACTCACTCAGGTGTTGCCGCTAAAATGTTCGGAACGCTCGCGCAGCACCGTATTAACATCATGATGATCAGCACATCGGAAATTAAGGTCTCCTGCATCATCGATTCCAAGTATACCGAGCTGGCGGTCAGGGTTCTGCACGATGCTTTCGGTCTTGATGCAGTCAGGAAAACGAGGGGAAAATCAAGGCGATAAGAGTTCCCGTGGATACCGATCTTTTGAAATTATGCGAAACATAGAAATATACGATACGACCCTGCGTGACGGTGCTCAGACAGAGGGCATAGCCTTTTCTGTTGAAGATAAAATCCGCATTACCGAAAAGATGGATGAGCTGGGGATTCATTATGTCGAGGGAGGGTGGCCGGGCTCAAATCCAAAAGATCTGGAATATTTCAGGAGGGTGAAAAAGCTCAAGCTCGGGACATCCAGAGTCGTTGCATTCGGCAGTACGCACCGGCCAAACTATACCGTAGATGATGATGCGATGTTTCGTTCACTGCTTGAAGCGGATGTCCAGTTTGTCACTATTTTCGGAAAGACATGGGATTTCCATGTAAAAGAGGCGCTCAAGATATCACTGCAGGAGAATCTTGATATTATCTACAATTCCATAGCCTATCTCAAAAAGTATATCGCGAAGGTCTTCTTCGATGCAGAGCATTTTTTTGACGGGTATAAGGATAATCCAAAATATGCATTGAAATGTCTTGCGGCCGCACAGAAAGCCGGAGCCGACTGCATCATCCCCTGTGATACGAATGGTGGATCACTGCCTGCTGACATGCAGACGATCTTTCATGCAATCAAAAAGGTTATCCGGAGTCCTCTCGGAATTCATGCGCACAATGATTCGGATTGTGCGGTTGCCAATTCCGTTGTTGCTGTGGAAAGCGGTGCCTGCCATGTGCAGGGAACAGTAAACGGTCTTGGTGAGCGGTGCGGTAATGCAAACTTGTGTTCAGTAATTCCCAATCTCCAGATCAAACGTGGCATGAAATGCATCAGACCGGAACAGCTGAAAAGGCTGAGGGATGTGGCGCGCTTTGTCAATGAGATAGCAAATATACGGCATTTCAAACGGCAGCCGTTTGTCGGAGACAGTGCCTTTGCGCATAAGGCTGGCATTCATGTCAGTGCCATACGCAAGAGGCCTGAAACATACGAGCATATCCGTCCTGAACTTGTGGGCAATTCCCAGAGAGTTTTGATTTCCGACCTGGCAGGGAAGAGCAACATACTCAGGAAGGCCGAGGAATTTGGCATTCGCCTGGATCCGGACGCCCCGCAGATACAGGACATCGTTACCACCTTGAAGCACCTTGAAAATGAAGGATTTCAGTTCGAGGCAGCAGAGGCTTCATTTGAACTCTTAATGAAAAAAGCCCTCGGTCTTCATAAGCGGTTTTTCGATCTTATAGGATTCAGAACCATCATCGAAAAAAGGAAAGAGGGCGAGGAATCCATCAGTGAAGCAACCATTATGGTAAAGGTCGGTGGCCGCGTCGAACACACAGCCGCGACTGGGAAGGGCCCGGTGAATGCCATTGACAACGCGTTGCGGAAAGCCCTTGATACATTTTATCCGGCCCTGAAGCATATCAAACTCCATGATTACAAGGTTCGTGTTCTGACAGCAGGAAAAGGCACGGCTGCCAAGGTAAGAGTGCTTGTCGAATCGGGTGATGAAGAGGAGAGATGGGGAACTGTCGGGGTTTCAGAGAATATTATTGAAGCGTCATACCAGGCTCTCGTTGACAGTATCGAGTACAAGCTTCTGAAAGAAAATATCTGACCCAAAAAGAGCAGATATTGTTCGAAAAATAATGTATCTCACAACATCTGCTCTTTTTAAAGCATTTTTCAGGGGAAGAGTCTGCTGTTCGAAAAACAAACAATAACCATTCAATAGGCAAATCCCATCAACCTTTTCCGGACTCAGGCTGAATCGCCGAGGCGAAGAGAAAGGGGCAATATCGGTTCGTTCTTCCAAGGGAAACGGTGGGGCCTCTCTCTTTGCAGCGCAAGATGACAAAATTAGTCAATTTGCCTAATATTCATAATGGTCAATTCTTTTTTGTTATAAATATCAATATATTATGAATTATGAGGATTGGCATGCATTCTGCATGAACCCCCTGCAATATCGGAAAAATCTTTGAGACGGCGATTTTTTTATAAAGGGGGTGAATCGGCATGAAGGTGAAAAAATGCAAGAAATGCAACAATGAAACATATCAGGAGGACAATATCTGTGTCCTCTGCAAAATTGGGGTAACCCAAATGTACCAGGAGTTAGATGATCTTATCAAGAAGAATAATAAATGGAATATTCATCCACGGAAAGCAGCAGGGACCAGATAATCAAATTGATCGAACTGCCCTCTCCATTTTGATAACAACAGACGGAGGGATTTTATTATGAATCATGTCTTGATCGGTTTAACGCTGTTGATCGGTATCGCACTGATATACTCGGCGTACCATATCGGCCAGTCAATTGGTTCCAGCCAGAAACGGGGAAAAGATGATAAAGAGCATAATGCTACGTATCTGAAGGAAATACTTGTCAGAGACAGGCAGATACATGAACTCAGGAGCAACGTGGCTGACCTGAACAAGCTCAATGACCGTTACCTGTCTTTTCTATTGAAAATTCCGACGGTTGTTCAGCGGTTGAACGCTACCCTGAAAGTCGATGAGATCATTACGTCTGTTGTCGATCTCATAAACGAAATGGTTTCCACAAAAACGGTTGAATTCTATCTCCTCGATGGTACAGACAATTATCTGAAGGAAGTATCGTCTCGAAACGAAGAACAGGGGCATGCTTTGTATGCTATGGGTGAAGGGATGGTAGGCCTGGCAGCACAGCACCGCATGGTGCAGATGAAGGAACATTTCAATAAAATGCAAAATGCACAGAGGGATGCTCAGCAACCTGAATCAAATCTGTGGATGGCGGTTCCGATTCAGTTTAAGGACCGCCTGCTCGGAGTCATCGGAATTGGATCAATTTCTCACCCGGTCGGCAATGAAATCGATCTGATGAAAATGATTGCTGATATAGCGGGGGTGGCACTCATAAACCAGACGATGCTCGGAGAAGCCAAACACAAAGCGAATACTGATGCCTTAACAGGATTGAATAACCGCAATTATCTTTTCCATATGGCCCAGAATTTTGTGGAGAAAGCAATCAGAGAAGGTACCGAGATTTCGATCTTTCTCTTTGATATCGATAATTTCAAACATTACAATGATACGAATGGTCATGATGAAGGAGATACGCTTTTAAAGGAGCTCAGCGATATTATTCCCCGGCATAACCAAAACAGATGCCTTTATCTATGCCGAACGTCTCCGGGAAAAGATAGCGGAGCATCCTTTCAGGCATCGCGAAACACAGCCGCTCGGTCGGGTATCAATCAGCGGCGGGGTGGCAAGTTTCCCCGTTGATGGAGACTCCATTTATAAAGTTATCCAGCTTGCGGATATGTCGCTATACAAGGCAAAGTCTGAGGGGAGAAATCGTGTCATTCTGCATCAATCATATCTCTTTTCAGAGTCCGATGCCGAAAAGCCTCAGCCCATTATATCCTGAAGTCTTTATCTGTATTGTAGACCATGATCTGGTGTTGCGGATGACGATACGTTGTTTATGAAGCATCAAAAGCAAGTTCATCAAAGAGTGCGTCAAGGAGCTGCTCTTCAGGTAATTTCCTAACGATTTTACCCTTTCTGAAGAGAATGCCTCTTCCCCTGCTGCCGGCTATCCCGATGTCGGCCTCTCGTGCTTCACCAGGCCCATTGACGATGCATCCCATAACTGCAACCGTAAGAGGCGTATCGAGTTTTTTTGTTCTGTTCTCAACGCTTCTGACAAGTTTCCTCAAATCTATCGTGCATCGTCCGCACGTGGGACAGGAGATGATATTCACCCCTCTCTTCCGCAGGCCAAGTGAGGCGAGAATGGCATAGGCAACCCGTATTTCCTCTTTGGGTGAAGCCGTAAGAGATACCCTGATTGTGTCTCCAATACCTTCGGAAAGCAGTATGCCAATTCCGACCGAACTCTTGATGATTCCCGTTGATGGCGGCCCGGCTTCAGATATGCCGACGTGAAGGGGGTAAGCATATTGCTGAGAAAATAACCGGTATGCATCGACTGTTTTCAGTACATCTGACGCTTTGAGAGAAACCTTAATCTTTGTGAAATTGGAGTCTTCAAGCATTCTGATATGTCTTCCAGCACTCTCAACAAGCGCCTCCGGCTTCGGATGCCGGTATTTGTGGAGGAGGTCTCTCTCCAGGGAGCCGGCATTTACACCAATCCGAATCGGGATTCCGTTGTCGTTTGCAGCACTGATCACCTCTCGTATTTTCCACTTTGCTCCGATATTGCCCGGATTTATTCTGAGTCCGTCAACGCCCTGCCTAACAGCTTCAAGTGCAAGCCTCCAGTCAAAATGGATGTCTGCAATCATCGGAATCGCAATCGATTTTTTTATCCTGCCGAGTGCCATTGCAGCCGTCATATCAGGAACAGCGAGTCTGATAATTTCACAGCCTGCTCTTTCAAGAGCCTTTATCTGGTTGACCGTCGATTTTATATCAGCAGTGTCTGTTTTTGTCATGGACTGAACGACGACCGGATGACCGCCGCCAATGGGGACATCTCCTAGTTGAATGACAGCCGTCTTTTTACGAGGAACCATGTTCTTCCTTTTTCCCCTGATTACGATCCATATTACGATCTATTTTCCCCTGCTCATCCGCTGCCTGTTTCTTCTCCCTGTATGCCCTGACAGCGGCCTCGTGTTCAGCGGCAGTAACGGAGAAACGATGGGTTCCATCATTGTTTGATACAAAAAAAAGGTACTGCACATCTGAGGGATAGAGTGCTGCAACGATTGATTTGATGCTCGCCGATGAGATAGGGCCGGGGGGCAGTCCCTTAATGATGTAAGTGTTGTATTTCGTTTTACGTTTCAGATCCTCCGACGTTATTTTTTCTCGTGAGCTTTTTATCCCGTAAATAGCTGTCGGATCTGCCTGGAGAAGAATCTTCTTCCTTAGTCTGTTATGGTATACAGCGGAAATCAGTGGCCTTTCCTCATCTGTGGCAGCCTCTTTTTCGATGATTGATGCAAGCGTTAGGACTTTTCTCTCTGACATACCGATTTCCAAAGCCCGTGCTCTGAGTTTTTCTGAAAATTGCTGTCTCAGTGTATTGATCATCATGCCGATGGCTTCTTTCGGATCCATACCTTTGGGGATCCTGTAAGTGTCAGGGTAAAGGTATCCTTCGAGGGAGGGAGCATCAATGTTATATAAAGCCAAGAAACTTCTGTCAAAAGCAAGCTGACGGAATACGTCCTCTTGTATGATGTTTTTCTCAGATAATTTAGCCGCAATCTCCCATAAGGAATCACCTTCAATTACTGTTATCTCGTTTTCTATGATCTGACCCTTTCTCAGGGTTTTAAAAAGATCGAGGAGATTCATGGAACGGTAAACAGAATAGAAACCAGCCCTGATCTTCCGGTCAATACCGGTTACCCTTCCGATAAATAAAAAGAGGTTTTTGTCTGAGATGATACGTTCCTGTGAAAATATATCAGCAGCCTGCCTGAATGTTGCACCTTTGGGGATTTCGACTTCGAAATATCCATTGCAGACAGGGAGAGGAGCCAGGAGTTGAAATGAACCATAGAGCGCGATGGCAAGCAGAATGCCCGCAAAGGTGAGGATAAGAGGTTTTTTCATAGTCTTAGGATGACAAAAGTGCTAAATGATAGTCAAACAGTCGGGAGCTTTTGCAAAAAAGCGAGGGGGTAAATGGTAGCCCCCCTCGCTTTTCATGTATTGTATGCTAATAGCCGGCTGGAGGAATATGTTAGTACATTCCGCCCATCCCGCCGCCCGGAGGCATTGCAGGTTCAGGTTTTTCTTCCGGAATGTCTGTTATCATCACAGAGGTTGTGAGCATAAGCGCCGCAACTGATGCGGCATTCTGTAATGCGTACCGGGTGACCTTTGTGGGGTCAATGATGCCAGCCTTCATCATATCGACATACTCTTCCTTATCGGCATCAAAACCAAAATTAACATCTTTGGCATGTTTGACCTTTTCAACGACAACCGAACCTTCGATCCCAGCATTATTAACGATCTGCCGTATCGGCTCTTCAAGGGCTCTCCGGATAATCTCAACTCCGATCTGCTTGTCATTCTGAAGTTTGAGGCCCTTGAGAGCAGAAAGACATCTCAGAAGAGCAACCCCTCCACCGGGGATAATCCCTTCCTCAACGGCTGCTCTCGTAGCATTCAAAGCGTCTTCGACACGTGCCTTTTTCTCCTTCATTTCTGTCTCGGTTGCTGCACCGACGTTGATGACCGCAACACCGCCTACGAGTTTTGCAAGCCTTTCCTGGAGTTTTTCCCTGTCATAGTCGGAGGTAGTTTCCTCTATCTGTGTCTTGATCTGTTTTACCCTGCCCTGAATCTTCTGAGGGTCACCGGCGCCTTCGACAATCGTCGTATTTTCCTTGTCGATATTAATTTTCTTGGCTCTGCCGAGATCTGATATCTTTATATTCTCCAGTTTAATGCCGAGGTCCTCGGATATCATCGTGCCGCCGGTCAGGACAGCGATATCCTCGAGCATTGCCTTGCGTCTGTCTCCAAACCCAGGGGCTTTAACGGCGGAGACCTGAATCGTTCCCCGCAGTTTATTCACGACGAGGGTGGCGAGGGCTTCTCCTTCGACTTCTTCTGCGAGGATCAGGAGAGGTTTCCCCATCTTTGCAGTCTGCTCAAGGATCGGCAACAGATCTTTCATGCTCGAAATCTTCTTTTCGTGGATCAGAATAAAAGCGTCTTCAAGGACGCATTCCATGCGTTCAGGATCGGTTATGAAATATGGTGAGATATATCCTCTGTCAAACTGCATTCCTTCGACGACATCAAGCATTGTTGCCATGCTTTTTGCTTCTTCAACGGTGATAACGCCGTCCTTGCCGACCTTATCCATCGCTTCTGCAATTAATTCACCGACGGAAGCGTCATTATTTGCGGAGATTGTGCCAACCTGCGCAATCTCTTTCTTGTCTTGCACCGGTTTGCTGAGTTCTTTGAGTTGGTCGACAACTACTTCAACTGCCTTCTCTATCCCCTTCTTGATATCCATTGTGTTCGCACCGGCAACAACATGCTTCATACCTTCCCGGTAAATTGCGTGTGCAAGAACTGTAGCCGTTGTTGTACCGTCACCTGCAGTATCGGATGTCTTTGAGGCGACTTCCCTGACAAGCTGCGCACCCATGTTTTCCCACGGATCCTTCAACTCAATCTCTTTTGCAACGGTAACACCGTCTTTTGTTATTGTGGGTGCACCATACTTTTTGTCAAGGATTGCATTCCTTCCCTTGGGGCCTAACGTAGCTTTCACCGCATCGGTGAGCATACTTATGCCTTTGAGTATAGCGTTTCTTGCTTCATCATTAAAAAGTAACTGCTTCGCCATCCTATAGTTCCTCCTTATCTATTGTTGATATTGTCCCTTATTCGACGATTCCCAAGATGTCTTCTTCGCGGATGATGAGATATTCTTCATCATCAATTTTGATCTTTGAGCCGGAATATTTGTCGAAAAGAATCGTGTCGCCCACCTTTACATCCATTGGCTGGCGTTTCCCATCATCTGTCACCCTGCCGGGACCGACGGCAACGACGGTGCCCCTCTGGGGTTTCTCTTTTGCAGTATCAGGGATGTAAAGCCCTCCTGCCGTCTTTTCCTCCTCTGAGGAAAATTTTACAAATACTCTGTCTCTCAACGGTTTAAACTTCATACAACGTCTCTCCTTTCATGAAAAATAGATTTGGGTTTTAGCACTCTAAGTAAGTGAGTGCTAATATAAAAGGAATCAGGTCTTGAATGCAAGTTTTTTTTTGGCGAGAATAATCCAAATAAATCTGTTTATATTAAATTATCTTTCAATATTAAGATTTATCTAAAAATATCACCAATTTTCAATTATTTTTTTCTGTGGGCACTTCGAACATGTTACGACCATTGCCTGATTCTCCCCGGCAACCAGGCTTTTATTGTGAGCAGTCCTATCAGAAATCCACCCAGGTGCGCAAACCATGCCACCCCGCCGGCGCTCTGCAGTCCTGAACTGATTATCCCGTTCAGCAATTGGATAAGAACCCAAAACCCGATTACGATTAAGGCGGGAATCTTAACAGTGGTAATAAAGATACCCAAAATAAGCAGTGTGTGAACATTGGCACGCGGGAAGAGCAGCATATATGCACCAAGGATGCCGGAAACCGCGCCGCTAGCTCCTATCATCGGGATTGTCGAATCGGGGTTTGTAATGGCATGTGAATACGCTGCAAAAATGCCACAGAAAAGATAAAAAATGATGAAGCGCACATGGCCGAGCCGGTCTTCGATGTTGTTACCGAATATCCACAGGTACAGCATATTGCCCCCGAGGTGAAACAATCCACCGTGCAAGAACATGGATGAGAAGACTGTCATGGTCGGATGTACCGGCTGATGAGATTCGAATGTAAGGAGATTATGTGGTATTGCACCGTAATCGTACGTTATCATCTGCATCTTTGAGCGGGATGTAACCTGAAAAAGAAAGACGGCTATATTGAGGATGATGATTCCGATCGTAAGGTATGGGAACGTGCTGGTGGGATTATCATCTTTATATGGAATCATGCGCTGTCACCTTCATGTCCTTACCATTTTATCAGTTCAGGGATGAAGAATTATACGGGCAGCAAAACACTTGTCTCAAAATGTACTCGCCGAAAACCGGACACTTTCATTTTGCCTTAATATCAAATCAAATCGTGCTTGCATTCTCATCTCAGATATGCTATATATTTACGGTCATAAATTACACCTATAGCTACGGGGGGTTTTATGGATAAAAAAAGGATACTGCTATTTTTTCTTTTCATTGCTTTGATGATAGTGCCCATATGCAGTTATGCTTCGAAGAGCCAGAATGAAACGCAGTTGTGCCTTGCATGCCATTCTGACAAAACCCTTGCCAAGAAACTCATGAATAAAGAGATCCTGCCCCTTTATGTCGACGGCAATGCATTCAAACGGTCAGTTCATGCCAAGACAGGATGCACGGGCTGCCATACTAATATATCCATGGACAATCACCCTGTTATGAAGAGAATTAAAAGCAGAAAAGAATACTCACTCAGCAGATCAAGACAATGCGCTGTCTGCCATACCGATGAGCAGATGAGGAAAAGATTGCCGATTCACAGTTCTCTGGCTGCCAAGGGAACCTGTGTCGAGTGCCATGGCTACCATGCTGTCCAAACTTCAGCGGTTCAGAAAACCGGTGTGCCGGAGAATCAATATTGCATGACGTGCCATAGCAGGCAGCTTAGTATGAAGATGAAAAACGGGGAAACGCTTTCTGTTCTCGTCAACGAGTCCGCCCTTCGGGATTCTGTTCACGGGAAGCTCAAATGTACCGAATGCCATGCAGGGTTTTCGATGACACAGCATCCTATGAAGGTGTACAGCAGCAAGAGAGCTTATTCCATAGAGAAGTCAGCGAATTGCTGGAAGTGCCATGAAGAGGCCTATAAGGATTATGAAGTCAGCGTGCATCTGGATATGCTGAAAAAGGGTAATGCCAAGGCGCCGACATGCACCGACTGCCATCGCGACCACACAGTGCTCAGTACCAAGAAACACCGGGATATCGGAATCTCCTCATGCAACAAATGCCATTCGAACATGAACAGTTCATATGAAGCAAGCATGCACGGCAAAGCCTGGAGGAAGGGGGTTCAGAATGCCCCGACCTGCGCTTCGTGTCACAATGCCCACAATGTTGAATCTACCATGACGACCAAGATCAAGGATGGCTGTCTGAAGTGCCACCAGCAAACAGCAAAAGTTCATAACAGCTGGCTAAAAAATCCACCCGTTACTTTGCCTTCCTTTGCGGAAGCCCATTTCGATGTTGTGTCCTGCGCTGCATGCCATTCTCCCAGTGCTGCGCGGGCGGTCTACCTGAGTATTTATGACCGGAAGACCGGAAAACCGCTCCCCGAAGAAGAACTGCTGAAGACATTGGAAACCGATTCGGAAAGTCTGATGCAGAAAATTGATGCCAATGCAGACGGCAGTGTCGACGCAAAGGAAATCTGGGATTTGTTTGCCATTCTCTATAAGAAAGATACAACGACGTTTTTCATGGGCAAAATGGATGTGGCGACCGCAGCAGATGCACATTTGATCGGTGCAAAGACAGAGGCAACGAGGGATTGTGAAAAATGTCATCATCCGGATGCGGAATTTTTCGAGAACATCTTTATTGTCACAAAGAATGCAGAAGGGAAGACGAGGCTTCTCCAGGCAAAAAATGACGTGCTGAATTCAGTATATACCATAATCCCGGCGCGGAAATTCTATGCGCTCGGCAGCACAAGCATAAAGCTTTTTGATATTCTCTTTGTTGTTGCATTGATTGGCGGAATAGCGGTGCCGATTGGTCATATAACATTCAGAATAATCACTTCACCACTGAGGTCATTGCGGAGAATGGGGAAGGGAGGTAAGAAATAATGACGAGAATATATCTTCATCCATTACCGATCAGAATATGGCACTGGGTGAACGCACTCGGTTTTGTCATTTTGATCGTAACAGGGGCACAGATGCGGTATCCGGATTATTTTCAGCTGATGTCTTTTGAATGGGCGGTCAAGATCCACAGCTGGCTGGGCTTTATTCTGCTTGCAAATTATTGCATCTGGCTTTTTTATTATCTCCTCACCCTGAAGATAAAAATTTAT
>Ga0111182_1027_pt1 | contig 12516 bp, 9 predicted proteins | sample DeeMarSWOR324_28_FD_80239 | JGI IMG/M metagenome (GOLD analysis project Ga0111182, IMG submission 80239) | Nitrospira bacterium SM23_35 | reverse complement strand
TCTTTTCATTTTCAGGTCATCAAATACTTCACGTTCTATTTTGGGATCTTTCTGCTGCACCATACCATCGAGATTCCTGATGTTTGTCCGCTCGAGCGGTACCACTCTTGAATCCTGCCGCAATGTCCAGGCGAGCTGTCCGTATCCGACGTCAATGCAATAGATTTTTCGAGCACCCCTTTTGAGAAGACAGTCAGTAAAACCACCAGATGAGGAACCGACATCAATAAAAACTTTGTCCGTCGCGTCAACGGCAAAAAAGTCTAACGCGGCATCGAGCTTCAACCCTCCCCTGCTCACAAAGGGCACCCCGGTTTCTCTCAGAAGTATTTCAGAAACATCGCTGACCGGCGTCCCCGCCTTGGTAATCTTCCTGCCGTCAACAAAGATTCTGCCCTCTATAATAAGGGATCTCGCAAGCTCCCTGCTCTTCACAAGGCCTCTTGAGACAAGAATCTTATCCAGACGTTCTTTCAATAGGTATAGGTCGGTTCCGTCAGGAAAGAATGGACTGCAAGGTAGATCCCTTCATCATCTAGACCGTATTGCCGTCGCAATTCGTTTTGATTACCCTGCTCAACAAACACATCCGGTATGCCGACACGTCTGACCCGAATGTGGGATGCTTCTATTTCATTCAGGAATTCGAGAATTGCGCTTCCGAATCCGCCCTGAAGGGCATTTTCTTCTATCGTGACTATCCGGGGAACCAGGGAAACAACAGAAGAAAGCAGGGTATGGTCGAGAGGCTTTACAAAACGTGCATTGATGACCATTGCGGAAATACCGTCTTTTTCGAGTTTCTCCGAAACACGCCGGGCTGCGTATACTGTCCTCCCCAATGCAATGAGAGCAACATCCTTTCCTTCCTTCAGAATCTCTGCTTCCCCGATCCTGAACGGGCACTGAGCCGGAGCATGTTGAGGAAGAGACTCTGCAGTGCCCCTTGGGTAACGGATGGCAACAGGGCCTTTACAGGAGACTGCCAGTTCCATCATCGCTGCAAGTTCGGTTTCGTTCTTCGGTTCCATAACGGTAATGTTCGGGATATGCCGCAGATAGGAGATATCGAATGTGCCGTGGTGAGTCGGCCCGTCTTCCCCGACAATCCCGCTCCTGTCAATTGCGAAAATAACCGGAAGATTCTGAAGACAGACGTCATGAATAATCTGATCGTACGCTCTCTGGAGAAATGTCGAATATATCGCAACAAAAGGTTTCTGCCCCTGCGTTGCAAGACCAGCGGCAAAAGTGACCGCATGCTGCTCGGCTATTCCGACATCGTAGAACCGGTCGGGATGTCTTTTCGCAAATAGTTCAAGACCTGTGCCTTCTTTCATGGCCGCGGTAATCGCAATAATTTTCGGATCACGCTCTGCCAACTCCGTGAGGATATTCCCGAATATTTCACTGTAGGTGAGGCGGTTTGCTCGAACCGGCGACCCTGTTTCGAGTTTGAACGGCCCAACCCCGTGGTAGAGGGAAGGGTATTTCTCGGAAAATTCGTACCCACGGCCCTTTTTCGTTATAACGTGCACAAGCGTCGGTGTCGATTCATTTTGAACGCGCTTCAATGTTCTGATCAACAGTTCGACATCATGTCCGTCAACGGGACCGACATAGGTAAACCCCAGTTCTTCAAAGATGATTCCGGGAAGAAACAGTCTCTTGAACATTTCTTCCGTCTTCTGTGCCAACTTCGCCGCTCTCCCACCCACCTTGGGAATACTCTCAAGACGCGACTTCGTCTCTTTCTTGATCTTCTGATACAAATCACCCGTAAGCATCCTGTTAAGATATGCAGGGAGCGCTCCGACATTCTTCGAGATGGACATTTCGTTGTCATTGAGAATTACGATCAGATCCTTCCCGACATGGCCTGCGTTGTTCAATCCCTCAAAAGCAAGGCCACCTGTCATTGCTCCGTCGCCGATGACGGCGATGACCTTGAACTGTTCATTGTTCTTATCCCTGCCTTCAAGAATTCCCAGTGCTGCAGATATCGACGTTGAACTGTGCCCGGTTCCAAACGGATCATGTTCGCTTTCGTTTCTCTTGGGAAAACCGGAAAGGCCACGATATTTCCTGATGCTCGAAAAACGGCTGTACCGGCCGGTCAAGAGCTTATGGGGATATGCCTGATGTCCTACATCCCAGATGATTTTATCGTCAGGGGAATCAAAGACATAATGAAGTGCCAGGGTCAGTTCTATCACACCAAGGTTTGAAGCCAGATGACCGCCGTTCAGGGAGACACGCTCTATGATCGTATTCTTTATCTCCCGCGCAAGTCGTCTCAATTCCCTTACGGAAAGTCTCTTGATATCTTCCGGCGATGTGATCTGCTCCAGATGCATTAGTGCCTCCTCAGGACAAGATAATGTGCAATCTCTCTCAGGGGATCCGCTGACGATGAAAATTCCTTCAGTGCATGCAGTGCCTCCGTCAGACAATCTTCTGCCTTCTTCCTGGCGACATCTATACCGTAAAGAGACGGGTAAGTCAATTTTCTTTTTTTACGGTCTGAGCCGACAGGTTTCCCGAGTTCCCGCGTTGTACCCTCGACATCCAGCAGGTCATCAACGATCTGAAAGGCCAGCCCGATGCTTTCGCCGTATCGTGTCAATGCGTTAAGCCTCCCCGTGCCGCTGTCAGCGAGAATCGGTCCGATACGCACAGAAGCAGCAATAAGTGCCGCCGTTTTGTGCAGATGGATAAAATCGAGGGTTTCCTTGTCCGGTTCAGAATTTTCTGCGAGGATATCCTGCGCCTGCCCCCCAACCATGCCGCGAATACCTGATGCAAAAGCAACTTCACTCAGAGCTCTTAATAAAAGGCGACAGGTTATAGGAGAGGAATATTTTGGTGAATGTTCACGATGATTATGATATTCCTCACCGGTATCGTGCATTGTGGATCGTGCATCGTGAGACTGCATATTCGACATCATAAAAAAGGCCTCCGTCAGGAGTGCATCACCTGAAAGAATGGCGATTGCCTCACCAAAGACCTTGTGGTTTGTCGGCTGGCCACGCCGCAGGTCATCGTCATCCATTGAAGGGAGGTCGTCATGGATAAGGGAATAGGTATGAATAAGTTCAAGGGCCGCAGCCTGCGGCAGGATGTCCTGTGCGTGTCCGTCGCATGCTTCATAAGAGGCGAGAGCAAGAATCGGCCGTATCCTCTTGCCTCCGGCAAAGAGGGAATATGTTATCGACTTATAAAGCGCGTCAGGTAACATGGTTGATGCAAAATACGCTTTCAGATACACATTAATGAATCCGCGTTTTTCTTCAAGATATGACTTTATGTCCATTTTCAAAGTCTTAGATTCTACAGATATTATTCAGGATCCTGCCTCCTATCCACAGCCTACTACCTATTGTTATTATTCCCATTCGATTGTGCTCGGCGGCTTTGAGCTGATATCATAAACCACTCTGTTCACGCCTCTCACCTCATTGATGATCCGGTTCGAAATCCCCCCCATCACCTCGAAGGGGATTCGTGCCCAGTCGGCAGTCATGCCGTCAAGGCTGTTTACGGCTCTTACTGCAATGACATTCTCATACGTCCTCTCATCACCCATGACCCCGACACTCTTTACAGGAAGGAGCCCCCCGAAGGCCTGCCACAATTTCGGATAAAGGCCTGCGCCTTTTATTTCCTCAAGAACAATACTATCGGCCTTTCTCAGGACATCGCATCGTTCCTTCGTCACTGCACCGATAATCCGGATTGCAAGACCGGGACCGGGGAAAGGGTGACGGTTGATGATTTCATCAGGGATAAGCAGGTCTTTTCCAAGCACGCGAACCTCATCTTTGAACAGTTCCCTCAGGGGTTCGATGAGCTTCAGTTTCATCCGCTTCAGGAGACCGCCAACGTTATGATGGCTTTTTATGGTTGCTGACGGACCTTTGAATGATACGCTCTCGATGACATCAGGGTACAGGGTACCCTGGGCGAGAAATTCGACACCTTTGATTTTTTTCGCCTCCTCTTCAAACACCCGAATGAACTCGTTTCCGATGATCTTTCTCTTCTTCTCGGGGTCAGTTACATGCTTCAGTTTTTTCAGGAATCTTTCTGAGGCATCCACGCAGTCAATGTTCATATGGAAGTTCCTTCTCAGTGTCTCTTCCACTTTTGTCGCCTCTCCCGCCCTGAGAACGCCGTTGTCGACAAAAATACAGGTAAGCTGCCTGCCTATCGCCTTATGCACCAGCACAGCAGTAACGGTGGAATCCACACCCCCGCTGACCCCGCAGACGACTTCTTTCTTTCCCACCATCCGCCGTATTTCATCCGTCGTCGTCCCAATAAATGACTCCATCGTCCAGGCAGGCTTGCAGCCGCAAATCTTCAGCACGAAATTTCTGATGATCTTCTTTCCCTGCGGGGTATGTACAACCTCGGGATGAAATTGCAGGGCGTACAATTTTCTCTGGCGGTTCGCCATTGCGGCAATCGGGGAGTTGACGGTATGTGCAATTGGTTGAAAAAGGACAGGGCATCGTTCAATCCGGTCGCCATGACTCATCCAGACAATGGTCTTTTTAGGGATACCATCAAAAATGTCTGCCCTGTGGTCGATGACGAGCTCTGCCTGGCCATACTCCCTTTTCTGAGCCTTGGCAACCTTTCCGCCAAGGCAGTGAGCCATGAGCTGCATGCCGTAACAAATGCTCAAAACAGGGATAGAAAGCTCAAAAACCTTAAGGTCAGGAATTGGAGCACCCTGGTCATAGATGCTTGATGGCCCCCCGGAAAGAATAATTCCCCTGGGACGGAAATTCACAATCCGCTCGACAGGAGCGTTATACGGGTATATCTCTGAATAGACCTTGTTTTCTCTGACACGCCGTGCGATGAGTTGCGTATATTGAGAGCCGAAATCGAGAACTAAGATTCTGTTTTCGTACATTATTTTTGTAGCTGTCCTTGAGTGGCTTTGTGATGTCTGCTTTTTGCCGTATACTACCTACTACCTACTGTTCTACCATTCGGGCCGGTAATTTGGAGCTTCCTTTGTAATGATTACATCATGCACATGGCTTTCTCTCAGGCCGGCACTGGTAATTCTGATCAGGCGAGCCTTCTTCCTGAGGGTATCGAGGTCTCTGCATCCGCAGTAGCCCATTCCCGAGCATAACCCTCCAATCAATTGATGAATGCTATGGGACAGCGGACCCTTATAGGGAACTCTGCCTTCAACTCCTTCGGGCACCAGCTTCGATGACGTCACTCCTGCCTGGAAATACCTGTCCTTCGCCCCCTGCTCCATTGCCCCGATGGAACCCATACCCCGGTAAACCTTATAGCTGCGTCCCTGGAGGAGAACAATTTCTCCGGGCGATTCATCCGTTCCGGCAAAAAGACTTCCGATCATTACCGAATAGGCGCCTACTGCGAGTGCTTTCGTAATGTCTCCGGAGTACTTTATACCGCCGTCTGCTATAACCGGGACGGAAAATCGCTTCGCGACATCATAACAGCTCTTGATGGCGGTAATCTGAGGCACCCCGGCGCCCGCAACAATGCGGGTAGTACAAATAGATCCAGGCCCGATACCGACCTTAATGCCGTCTGCTCCTGCCTTGATAAGATCCAGAGCTGCTTCAGGAGTTGCGATATTCCCGGCAATCACATCGATATCACATCTTCTCTTTAACGCCTTCAGGGTCTCGATCACCGCATTCGTGTGTCCATGTGCGGTATCTATGACAATAACATCAACTCCCGCCTTGATAAGCATTTCGGCCCTGGAGAGCGCATCCGCACCGGTGCCGATGGCAGCCCCCACACAGAGCCTCCCAAGCGTGTCCTTGCAGGCATTCGGATATTTCTTCCTCTTTTCAATATCCTTTATTGTAATCAGCCCTTTCAGGACTTTGTCTTTGTCCACAATTGGAAGTTTTTCGATTTTGTATTTATGCAGAATCCGCTGTGCCTTATCAAGGTCCGTCCCCACTGATGCAGTAATGAGTTTATCCTTCGTCATCACGGCAGAGACTTTTTTGGAAAACTGCGTCTCAAAACGCAGATCGCGGTTTGTGATGATTCCGATCAGTTTTCCCTTTTGCGTTACCGGTACTCCGGATATCCTGTATTTTTGCATTAAGGCCAGGGCCTCGGATATGGGGGCATCAGGAGGGATGGTAATAGGATCCACAATCATTCCGCTTTCAGATTTTTTGACCTTATCAACCTCGGTTTTCTGTCTTTCCGGACTCATAGCCCTGTGAATAAAACCTATGCCACCTTCACGCGCGATCGCTATTGCGAGGTCCGATTCGCTGACAGTATCCATAGCAGCACTGACGATCGGGATGTTAATTCTGATATTCTTTGTAAGATGTGTACTGACATCAACTTCCTTCGGGAGGACTTCCGACTTGGAAGGCATCAGGAGAACGTCATCAAAGGTTAATCCTATCTTGATATGATCATCAAGCATATATACCCTTAAAATATCGCTCATTGTAACACGATAAGCATTTCTGTAGCAATAAGACGAAAACTCCTTGTCTTATTTAATTAATAATTTTAAAATAAATATCTTTAAAGTCTTTAAAGGATTCTGCGCTTGGAACAGGAAAAAAAGAAGACAATAGCCGACAAAATATGGGACTTCCTGGCATCTGTAAAACTTGCCATTGTCATTTTTGCCCTCATCGCAATTACTTCCATCATCGGAACCATTCTTGAACAGAGAGGCGACCCGGCAAATAATCTTCAGATCCTGACCAGGCTATTCGGAGAATCTCTTGCGCCGACACTCTTTTCCATCTCTGAAAAACTCGGGTTCATGGACATGTATCATTCATGGTGGTTTACCGGCTTCCTGGTGCTGTTTTCCGTCAATCTTATCATCTGTTCCATCGACAGATTACCGAGAATATGGAAGCTCATCCATGAACCGATCGGCCCCCTTCCCGCGGAAAAAATCAGGAAATTCGCCGTCGGAAAGGAATTCACGATCAGAGGCAAACCCGATTCCGCCAAGGATTCCGTTGTGTTTGCACTCAGAAAGGCAGGGTTCCATGCCGGTGAGGTAAAAGAAGAGCAAGGGTACTCATTCTTTGCCCAGCAGGGCAAATACAGCAGGCTCGGTGTTTTTATTACCCATTTCAGCATTCTCTTTATTCTAATTGGCGCCCTCATCGGAATCCGTTTTGGATTCAAGGCACACCTGAATCTCCCCGAAGGGGCGGTTTCAGCGGCCGCTTTTTCGGGCAATGGCAGGGAGATCCGGTTTGGGTTCGAAATACGCTGTGATACTTTCCATGTTGATTTTTACGGCAATTCGGATATGCCGAAGGAATACAGAAGTTGGCTGACTGTTTTCAAAAACGGCAGGGAGGTTCTCAGAAAGTCTATCACGGTTAATGATCCCCTCACGTACGAGGGCATCACCTTCTACCAGTCGAGTTACGGCATCGTGCCCGGCAGTCTCAACCAGGGAATCTTTATATTCAACACAGTCTCAAAGGATGGGAAGAGCACTACAATCAATCCGAGGCTCGGCGACTCGTTTGACATACCGGGCACCGGAATCAGCGCAAAAATTATCGACTTCAGTCCTGCGCTCAGGGTCGATGAGCATGGACATGCCGTCACGTATGCGAACCAGATGAATAATCCTGCGGTTCTTATAGAATTTTCCGAAAGCGGAAAAAATACGTTTTCCGGCTGGCTGCTGAAAAGACATCCGGAAACATGGCAGCTTCCCAATGGCAGCAGAGTTGAGTTTCTTGACTATTGGGGAGTCGAATTTACCGGCCTTCAGGTCAGAAAAGATCCCGGGGTGTGGATTGTATACTTCGGGTGCATTGCGATGAGTATCGGCCTGTTCATCGCATTTTTCATGAGCCACCCGAGGCTGTGGGTCACATTGGTTGAGGAGAAAAATACGACAAGGGTAATGATCGGGGCGACGACCAATAAGAACAGGTCTGCTTTGGAGCGCAGGGTTGACAAGATCGTTTCGATCCTCGGAAAACAGCAGGAAGGAGATAAATAGATGGACAGTTCCCTTTTTTTCGGACTATCAACCATGGCGTATATTACCGCCATGATGACATATATCGCTTACCTGGCATTCAGGAAATCCCAAATCGGCATCATGGCTACCACTATAACCGTTGCAGGACTTGTCTCGCAGACCTTTGCCATCATCCTGCGATGGAAGGAGTTCGCGGATTTGAGCGGCATGGGGTTCCTCCGTTCCGCACCGATGACCAACCTGTATGAGTCGCTGGTTTTCTTTGTTTGGTGTCTGATCCTGGGATATCTGATCATCGAGTTCAGGTTCAAGAACCGCTCCTTTGGAGCATTTGTCACTCCTATTGCAGGGCTTGTACTGGCATTTATCGATTTGTCGGGTGTCTCAAAAGATATTCAGCCGCTCGTCCCGGCCCTGAAGAGCAACTGGCTTCTCGCCCATGTCACCATGAGTTTCATAGCATATGCTGCTTTTTCACTCTCTTTCAGCACCGGAATCATGTACCTGATCCTCAGAACAGAAAAACGGACAGAGCCTTCGTATATCTTCTGGACAGTTACGCTTGGACTCTTCGCTTTACTCCTGGTGTCTATGGGGCTCGATTTCCTGACCTTCCATGTCAGGGTAAGACCTGAAATATTTATTCATAACTATCTCTTCAGGACCTCATTTCTCCATCCGTCTGCTGCGGTTAAGATCGTGAGCTATATTCTGGGTGCTGCAGGTCTTCTCATCGTCTGGCGATATGGCTATCTTCTGAGAACCGTCTTAACGAAATTCAATGTTACCCCTGATATGCTCGATGAGGTTACGTACAAAAGTATTGCGGTGGGGTTTCCGATATTCACGCTCGGCGGTCTGATCTTCGGCGCCATCTGGGCTGACCAGGCATGGGGCGTTTACTGGAGCTGGGATCCGAAGGAGACCTGGTCATTGATCACCTGGTTAATCTATGCATTCTATCTGCATGCCAGGATGATACGGGGGTGGAGGGGGAAAAAGGTAGCAATCGTCGCGGTTGTCGGTTTCACGGCTGTCATATTTACCTATCTCGGGGTCAACTTGCTGCTTTCCGGACTTCATTCATACGGTTCTCAATAGCCACTTGCATCTTTCATTTTTTTTCAGATAGCATACGTATGAAGGTTATCTGAAGGAGGTATACCGGATGAATAACATAAAAACGCTTTTTTTGCTTGTCACATTAACCCTCGTGCTTGTTTGGGCAGGCGGCGCGCTGGGCGGCAAACAGGGCATGACGATTGCGCTCATTATTGCTTTGGCAATGAACTTAATCTCATACTGGTTCAGTGACAAGATCGTCCTCAAAATGTACAGGGCAAAACAGGTAACAGAAGCAGAAGCCCCGGACCTATATACTATCGTCAGAAGTCTTGTCCAAAAAGCCGGGCTGCCGATGCCCAAAGTGTATGTCATGAATCAGGAACAGCCGAATGCATTTGCCACCGGGAGGAATCCGAAACATGCGGCAGTTGCCGTCACAACCGGGATTCTGCGGATATTGACCCGGGAGGAGCTGCAGGGTGTTATCGGTCACGAGCTCGCGCATATTAAAAACCGGGACATTCTCATCAGCACCATAGCCGCAACAATCGCCGGTGCAATCAGTTATCTCGCGCAGATGGCACAGTGGGCGATGATTTTCGGTGGTCACCGGGGAGATGATGATGAAGGTGGGAGCCCGATTGCCGCCTTCATCATGATGATTGTCGGACCAATCGCTGCCATGATCATTCAGATGGCTATCTCACGGTCACGGGAATATGCTGCTGATTCGGTCGGCGCAGGTATCGCCGGAAACCCGCGATACCTTTCAGGTGCGCTGAGAAAGCTCCATATGGCATCCCAGCAAATACCGATGCATGCAAACCCTGCAACGTCCCATATGTTCATTGTCAAACCATTCTCGGGCCGTGGATTTCTCAAACTCTTCAGTACGCACCCCCCGATTGAGGAGCGTATCGCCCGGCTCGAGTCCATGAGCCATTGACCGGTGAGCTGACAGTATGGTGACTTAATTCTGTCTTTGTTTATTACGCGGAAGAGTTCGGCGGTATGAAGGCTCTTGTAACAGGCGCAACCGGATTCATCGGAAGTCACTTATGTGAAGAGCTGATCCGGCGGGGATACAATGTCACCTGCCTCTCGAGGAATACTGCCAAGCAGTCATGGATCGAGACCCTGAATATCAGATGCGTTCAGGGCGACTGTACGGTCAGGGAATCTCTCCTCGAGGTTCCCGATGATTTTGATTATGTCTTTCATCTTGCCGGTTTGACAAAATCCTGTTCTCCTGATGACTTTTTCTCTGTCAATGCCAGGGGCACTGAAAACCTCGTAAAAACAGTTGCAGAGAGAAACCCATCAGTGAAACGGTTCATCTATCTCAGCAGCCTTGCCGCAGCCGGTCCGGGCAGGGACAACATTCCTGTACGCGAGGACATATCACCATCCCCTGTTTCAAACTACGGCAAGAGCAAACTCGAGGGTGAAAACGCTGTATTGAAATACAGAAACATTCTCCCCGTAACTATCCTGAGACCCCCTGCCGTGTACGGACCGCGGGACAGGGACATGCTGGTGATGTTTCAGATGATCAAAAAAGGTTTCTTCTTTGATCTCGGAAAATGTTATTATTCTTTGCTATATGTTGAGGACCTCGTTCAGGGTATACTATTATCTGCGGAGACCAGGGAAGCTGCCGGGAAAATCTATTTTCTGTGTGATGGTAATGTGTATACCGGTGAGGAAATAGCTATGCAAATCTCCTCCGTTTTGCAGGTGAAAGCGAGGCCTGTGAAAGTACCAAAGTTCACTATGCCGTTTTTTGCCGCAATAAGCGAAAAGTTTAATAAACAGGGAATTATCAACAGGGACAGGGTGCAGGACTTCAGGCATTCACACTGGATATGTGATGCCGGCAAAGCACGGCAAGAACTGGGATTTTCACCGAGGGTTGGAATGAAAGAAGGGATTCGATGGACAGCAGACTGGTACAGGATACACAGATGGCTGTAAAAAAATCAGCAGACATCTTCAGCAAGTGTCTCAAATTCGATAAAGCAAAGATGCTTATTTCCAGCGGCCTGTATCCCTATTTCAGGGTAATCGAAAGTGCACAGGATCCGGAGATTACCATGAACAGCCGCAGAATGATCATGATAGGTTCCAACAATTATCTTGGCCTTACCAATCACCCAAAAGTGAAAGAGGCTGCTATCGAGGCGATCAAAAAATACGGCACAGGCTGCGCCGGTTCCCGGTTCCTGAATGGTACCCTCGATATCCATGTCCAGCTCGAGGAAAAACTTGCCCGGTTCATGCGGAAAGAAGCGGCCCTCATCTTCTCCACCGGTTTTCAGGTCAATCTGGGCGCCATTTCCGCTCTTGTGGGAAAAGACGATCTGGTCGTCATCGACAAGATGGACCACGCGAGCATTATCGACGGATGCAGGCTCTCCTTCGGAGAAATACGCAAGTATAAGCACAATGACATGGCGGATCTTGAGAGAGTCCTCAGCGAGAATGAAGATAGGGACAAACTGCTTGTTGTTGACGGCGTTTTCAGCATGGAGGGTGATATCGCTCCCATCCCTGAAATTGTGATTCTAGCGAAAAAATATGGCGTACGGCTTATGGTTGATGACGCTCACGGAATCGGTGTGCTGGGGAAAAGCGGAAGAGGCACATCAGAACACTTCGGGCTTGAGCACGAGGTTGACCTCATCATGGGAACCTACAGCAAATCACTCGCATCAATCGGCGGTTTTATCTCCGGTTCGACAGATGTCATCCATTATATAAAACACAGTGCACGGTCCCTCATATTCAGTGCAAGTCCGCCACCAGCATCGGTTGCCTCTGTCAGTGCCGCGATTGATATCATAGAGAACGAACCGGAGAGAAGAGCGCAGTTGTGGAAAAATACCGCGAAGATGCTGAATGGTTTCAGGTCTCTTGGATTCAATACCGGACTGAGTCAGACACCAATTATTCCGGTAATTGTCGGCGATGATGAAAAGGCTTTCATGATGGGTATGATGCTCCATGAGGAGGGCGTATTCGTAAATGTTGCTGTGACTCCGGCTGTTCCTGTCGGCATGGCGCTTATCCGCACCAGTTACATGGCAACGCACACCGACGAGCATCTCGATATCGTGCTCCATGCATTTGAGAAGGTGGGTAAGAAGTTAGGCCTTATTGCATGACGGAAGTCATTGAGGTTAGATCGAAGAGGGACCTCAATGACTTTATCAGATTTCCCCTCACACTGTACTCGCATGACACCCGCTTTGTTCCTCCTTTAATACGCCAGATGCGGAAACACTTTTCCGGGCGAAATCCCTTTCTCCGGCATGCTCAGGTCAGATACTTTCTTGCAAAACAGCAAGGCAAACTGCAGGGAAGAGTCGTTTCGATCATCAACAGACGACACATTGAATTTCAGCGTGAAAAAGCCGGATTCTTCGGTTTCTTTGAATCTATCA
>Ga0111182_1026_pt1 | contig 12552 bp, 12 predicted proteins | sample DeeMarSWOR324_28_FD_80239 | JGI IMG/M metagenome (GOLD analysis project Ga0111182, IMG submission 80239) | Nitrospira bacterium SM23_35 | reverse complement strand
ATCTTTGAAGTCACTTTCCGCTCGTCATACGTCATGATGATGCTACCGGTAATCGGATTTGTCGTTATTGACTTAATGCCGTGAATCTGTTCGAGGAACCGTTCCACATGTTTTGCGAGAGCAGTATTGCCCTTAATGAACGGCGTCTTAATGCGTAAACGGCCAGGAACATCATGCAGATAATAGCTCATTCATTTTCTCCTTTTTCGTTAGAATTTTGATTTTGACATAGGTCTTACACTGCGGATAATGAGCACACCGGAATCGAGTAAAATCCTTTTCTCTTTTATATACGTGCATCATGGTTCCGCACTTCTTGCATGTCGGTCTGAAGTCACAAAGAATTCTTCGCGTATTATGGGTAAACTGTCGCCCGCATATGATGCAGTAAAACCGCTGTTTCCCGCTTTTGATCTTTCCATATTTGTAGACTGCACCTGAACTGCAAAAAGGGCATTTAACCTCCTTGGTCTGCGGACCATTATGCGACCCCATAGTGACATCATAGAGAAGCCGTGTTACACCTTCATGAAGTTACGGTTAAATTTTTGTTACAGCGTGCCGCGAGATTCCCATGTATTCCGGTATTCAGGAAATCGATTTCATGCAATTTTTCGATGTAAACCCTGCATATCTCAAAGTGTCTGCTGATGCACATATCGGGATTGATATTTTCGAGATTTCTCAGGAGAACAGCCTTTGCACTGCACACTGCACCTTCTGTGCTGCCGGTCAAATACGGACATGTGGTGAAGACTTTATCAGAAAGCATTCCATTACCTCCCTGTGTATACCATACCACGCGATATGTTACACAAATGTTACATGACGGTGAAATTTCGGTTACCGGATGGTATGTTCTGCGGCGTTAGCTTCGCCGCAAAACCTTTGCGAGGAATATGGGACAGTCATCAAATTGTTCAGTACTGCAGCAGATTTCTCTTATCTTGTTATCCAATGCCATGGAAGACAGGGAAGCAAGACAGGTGGTATTGCCGTCAAACGGACAGAATGTTTCAGAGTGCCTGACGAAGCCCTGCGGCTTGATCGTTGTCATATTCATTGAGCACCTCCTTTCGATAAGGCTAACAAATGAATGTTACGTAATTATGAAAGAGCTGTTACATTTTGCGCCATGAATATCGGGAATCGGATGAGAAAAAGCATGAGGGGTCACCCCCTCATGCTTGTCGAGTCGACTCATGCGCGCTTATTTTAACGCTGCTTTCATTACCTGATACAGGTCGGTGTTATCAACGGCTTTGCCGAGGCAGTTGCTTCCCGGCCCCTGGCTCCAGATAATGGTATCCTGTGCTGTATGGTCAAGGGATGTCCAACCGGCTTCAACAACTTCTCCAGCCTCAGAAAGCATGCCATACGGTCCATTGACTGCAAAACCTCCGCAGTCATGGTCGGCAACAATAATGATTAATGTCTGCATTTTTCTCATCGGTTTTGCGTTAATCCAGTCCAGAACTATCTTCACTGCCTTATCAAATGCAAGTGTTTCGCCTATCTGATATGACAGATCATTCGCATGATTAGCCCAATCAATCTGCGAACCTTCTACCATGAGGAAGAAACCATCTTGATCCTTTTCAAGAATATCAAGTGCAGCTGCGGTCATTTCAGGAAGTGTTGGTTCACCGGACGGCCACGAATAGTTGACCGGATCAACGCGGTATGTCTCAGGGGTTTTTCCACTGCTTGGACCAAAGAGACCGAGGACCTTCATTTTTTCGGATGCAACGGCGGCATCCATCTCAGCTTTATTTACGGCATATGTGTACCCGTATGTCGCCTGCGCCTCGCTGATTATCTGGGCAGCGGTTCTTGGAGAAGGGGTTAAGCACGCTGATCTGTCTGAGCCTATTACACCGCCGAGGATAACGTCAACGCCTGTTGCTTCTATATATTGCCTGGCAATCTCGGTTTCACAATTTCTCCAGTAAACATGTGCTCCCCATACCGCAGGGGTTGCATGGGTGATTGTCGAGGTTGCAACCAATCCCGTCGCCTTCCCCTGCTCTTTGGCCATTTCCAAAATGGTTTTCGGTGCAGATTCGCATACCGTGTCTTTATTATTGTCGAGGCAGCAAATCTCATTATTATTAAACTTCTTACCACATGCCCATGCTGACGCTGCTGCGGCTGAGTCTGTCACGGTGCTGTCAGCAGAATGGGTTCTCTGGTATCCGATCTGTGGTAATGTTTCAAGATAGAGAGGGGCTCCGTTCGGCCCGTCATTGAATATCCTGGCTGCTGTCACATTTGAAAGCCCCATTCCATCGGGCACCATAAATATGATATTTTTGGCTCTGCCAATCGCATTGCAGGATTCATCAGCAAGTGCAATGACCGGTATGAGGAAAGATACTATCAGCACAATACTCACTGCGGTAATCAACGGTTGAAAACTTTTTCTCATTTTTTTCTCTCCTTCTTCTTCTTCTTCTGTCTTTTCTCTGCTGACCAAAGGTCAGATGAACTTTCACGCTCTTTTGCTTCTGGGTGTTTATACGATCCAGTCGTGTTATTTCCCACCCCCTTTCCTTTCTTTATTGAAACAGCTTGATCATTTGCACTAATGATTTAAGTGAGTTGAAACGTAATCGTTTTTACAATATCAGGGGTGCGTTACGAGAATATGAAATGAATTTTACGATTTGATTAATTCAGGCAAGTCGGGTTTTGATAGCGTCGGCAAGTCTGTATCTCCAAGACCAGAGGCCAACTTCAGGACATGGTGACAACAGGGAATCCTTGCCGATGATGTAGCGGTTTCCCCGCCAAACTACGGTATTGCTGATAAGGGGAACGAACCACACGAGGCCAATGAGCAGATCCTTGACCGGAGCAAGGACATACCACAATGAATGCACAGATAGAAAAGAAGACGGCGTGCTCTCTTTGCCTGAGGAACTGCTCCCTGCATCTGTACTCGCTAATGCATTCCCTATCACCATATCACCAAGGATTTTAAGGGTACTCACGATCAGAACGAACGACATGGTCATTCCTGAGGGCCCACAGAGAACGAGGGGGAAAAAAGACATGAACACCGGATTCCCTATCAGTTCGGAGATGTAAGATACCCCGCCGATTCTCCACCTGAGTTTTCCCCACCGCGTATGCCTGTTGAGAAATCTTCTGACCCCCCAGTATTCATTGATGTTCTGAATGACGTGACTCGACAGAATGACGGTCTTCCGCTGTTGCTGCATCTTTTTCCCGATCATATAATCTTCTGCAAGCACATCCTTGAACGCTTTCAGCCCGCCTATCGCGTCGAGGTCGGTTTTCTTCATAAGCATCGATTTTCCGACAACGCAGGGCATCTTAAGAAATCTGTCCAGGAAGCAGACGCTTCCCAGTACGAAGGAATTAAGATGGAGGTTCTCGAAGATCGATCCGAGGGAACGCCCGCCACTTCCCCGTATGATGTTGCTGACGAGACCGACAGCCGGGTCAGACATGAGCTTGACGATAGATTGCAGATAGTCTCGGTTAACGAATACATTACTGTCACTGATGAGGACGTGTTCGTATTTGGCTATCCGGTATGCCGGGATGAGATTGTTGACCTTTGGGTTGAGACCAACTTCGCAGCGCTCAACCAGTATAGTTATATTTTTGTCCGGGTATTTATCCCTAATCTTCCTGACTACTTTGTACGCTGGGTCGTTGTAATCCTGCAGGGAAAAGATAACTTCATATTCCGGATAATCCTGCAGGCATATGCTTTCAAGGTTGTCGAACAGGTTGTCATCGAGCCCCTTCAACGGTTTCAAGACTGAAATGGGCGGGCAGAATCCGCGCGCAGCGCCTTTCCCCGCCGGCACCTCGTTCTCGCACAGGGTTTTCCGTATTGCCCAAATCTGCAACCCGTAGGCGGTGAGTCCTACTACGGTGATGCCAAAAAATATGTATACCAGTTCCATCGTCTCTCCTTTTTTAGTTCCTAAACAACGTTATAGCAACCCCTTTGTTGTGCCGAATGCAGTTCTTGACCGAGTCAACATCCTTTTCGCAGTTCAGCATTGTCTTCCACGAATAGATATGCCTTGCCCTGTGGAAATCACTGTTTGCGATATAGGGATATTTTTTCAGGCTGATAACGTTGAATACGTCATCCCTGTTTGCGATTTCCCACGCATCAATGTATTTGGCGTATTTGTCGCGGTTCTTCCAGAGAAACAGGGTATCCCGTGTTGTGATTTCGGAACTGTGATGCGGGTGGCAGGCCACAATGATGGCATCCTGTGCCTTTGCCTCAAGGAATATCTTCTCGTAGCTCCAGCATGCGGGGATGAATTCCTTGATATCGATGAGCAGGATATGTGCCGATTTTTCAGATGAGATGTAATTCTTGCTGATCTCGACTCCCGGTATAATGAGCATTCGGTATTTGTCCCAGGCCCGATCAGCCTCCTCTCTGATATGTGCCATGTAGGCATGGAAGTTTTTCTCATTGATGGTAAACCTGAAACGGTGGGCCAATTTCCCGAATGAACTGTCGCCGTTGACTACATGGTCAGTTATGGCAATGACATCAAAGCCGGCCTGGCCGAAGAGATCAACGGTTCTCTGTAACTCTACCGATCCATCAGAGTACTTTGTGTGAATATGAAAATCACACAATAACATTAATAGAATAATAAGTATTTTTAATTACAGGAGTGTGAAACGACGATGAATTTTTGGTTAAAATCCTCTGCTTTTAATCAGGTATGAATAGTACAATGCTGCCTTGGTGGGTGTGCGCTCCATGGTGTTGAAATCAACGTTGTAGAGGCCGAAACGGGCGTCGAGCCCCTGAAGCCATTCGTAGTTATCGATGAGGGACCAGTAAAAATAGCCCCGGACATCGGCGCCCTTTTTTAAGCACCGCTCGAGGACATCAATGTGTCCCTTCATAAATTTGATCCTCGCACGGTCATTATGTGTTGCAATGCCGTTTTCTGTGATGATGATCGGGACATTCAGCGTCGAGGCATAATTCAGCACTTTCTCAAGCCCGTGCGGATGGATTTCCCATCCCATGTCTGTGAGACCATGGCCGTCGATATCCCTGTGCCTCAGTTCAACAGCCATTTTCCTGAAGGGGTTAAACCGCATGTGCACTCTCGTGTAATAATTGACACCGAAGAAATCGAGTTTGTTTCGTACCGGCACAGAAAGGTGAACCGCTCTTCCAAAGGGGAATTTCACGCGAAGCGTGCCGGTCAGGAAGGCGTCGAGCAGTGAATGGTTATAGAAGTGCTTCGCAATTTTTGCAAGAAGTCTGTCCAGCGGGTTCCATCTCTTCCATGGTGCAAGGGCAGCCATATTATGCGCAACGCTCACCAGTGCTGAGGGCATTGTTTCGTGGATCATGTCATAGGTTTTGCCATGACAAATCAGGATATTCTCCATCGCTCTGACTGCAAGGGAGATGTCGGTTATCCCCGGCGGCATGCACCCTTCAAGGTACCCGCCCAGTATCAGCACATATGGTTCGTTAAACGTTATCCAGTACTTCACCCCGCTGATTGACGAGAAGACTTTTCTGGCGAAGGCCATAAATTTCTCAACCGACCGCGATTCATGCCAGGGATATTTTTTGATGAACCACAGCGGGTGGGTGAAATGGTGGATGGTTACCATCGGTTCAATATTGCTCTCTCTCAGTATGTCAATAATCTCCTGATAGTGGGAGATGGCCTCTTCATCCCATAGGTTCTCTTTCGGCTGAATCCGGCTCCATTCGACCGAGAATCGGTAGGCGTTGACTCCAAGGTCCTTGAGGAGCCGGAGGTCTTTTTTGTAAAGGGCGTAGTGGTTAGTCACCTCTGGCGCTGAGCTCAGGATGGAATCCCACGAAGCCCAATCAGCATGGGGCGAACCCTCGAGCTGAAAGGCCGAAGTCGCGACACCCCAGAGGAACGGTTGTTTCATTGGTATATAGTCTTATTATTATTCTGCAAATAGCTTCAAACTTGTCATTTCGGCTTGGCCGGAATCTTTCTTCAGAGCAACTCCCATTTCGAACAGAGTATCAAAAAAATTCCCGACAAGCGGGGATGGCATTCAATAGGGAAAAATCTGTATACATAATATCAGTCACGTACCACAAAAAAAATATGCCCTCCCGGGGGTGGGAGGGCAGAGGGGTTAACAAGTGCTCTCTATCTGGCTTAAAGAGCGACCTGTAGGGTTAACTGGATTCTCTTGTCATCTTTCTTACTGCTATCTTCGTAGTTGACGCTGTCATAATCCAGCAAGATCATATTCTTGTGCAGTTTATCAAGATGGTATGCAGCTCCGATAATGTATCTTGTGTTATCGTTATCGTCTACGTCAGTGTTGGGGTCAAATTTATCATAACGGCCGATGATGCTGAACTTGTTCATGGGTTTGATTTCGGTAAATATGGAATAACCGTCTTTGTCATTCTCGTCAGAGCCACCCTGGTTGCCTTTGCCCCAGTAGTATTGGCCTGTGAGAACCACATATTCATGTTCGAAGCTCGCGAAGCCAAGGTTTGTTGTCCAGTCGGGGTCGGTATCCTTGTTTCCCTTACCGGTTAATCCGAAATAGGAAAACTGGAGACCCGGAACAATATCCGGCAAAGGTCTGATGGTCAACCTTCCTTCCAATACTTTGTTTTCGTTTTTCTCGGAGGCGTGGTAGCCACCGCCGTTGTATACGCCAAAGGCCATGCTTCCGTAGCGGCCTGGATATTTATCATTCACTTTTTTCTGATACTCTTTATCGATCTCGCCGCCGAGAAGAGACACGACTGTTACTCCAAAATCGGCTGAGTTGAAGGTTTTATTTCTCTCGACAAACATGGTGTCCTGTAAGCGGTAATAGTTGATATGTTCTTCAAAATCAAGCCACGGCATATGCACAATACCCACTTCCATAAAGGGTTTCGTGAAAATTGCCGCATCGGGCAGTTTAAATTTTGCATACGCATATTTGATTCTCACCGCGACTGAACCATCGAGACTGCTCCCATCATCGGAGACCTGTGAGACGTCAAAGGTCATGTGGGCATCCATCCATGGCATGAGCCCTTTGGTGAACCGGAAATACCCTCTCTTGACCGAAAATTTGTTGCGGTCCTCTCCATCGCCGGCTTTGCCACCGACATCCGCTCCCTCCCCACTCATGTAGGAGAGATACCATAAAAGATTGAACTTGATATCTTTCAATGCCTTGACAACATTTTCGATATCCTTCTGCGACACCTCATCCTCAGCTGCGAAGGACGTGCCGGCGAGGAACATCAAACAACAGATGCTGAGAAACAATGCGACTAACTTCTTATTCATACCTTTCCTCCTTTAACGTTGTTTTGATTGGTAACAAGCAGACGATTGCAAGCTTGTTTTCACCCTCCTGCTGCTCAAAAACCGCTCTTACTTTAATGGAGAAATGTTACAGGAATATTAAAGGCAGATTAAATTTTGGTTACGGGATTATAAAAAAGAGCAGATGTTGTGGCAAAAAAATTATTTTTTGATACCGCAATATACCTTTTTCATGATGGGTGGTTGGATGTTTTTATCAAGCGGGCGATGCGAGATATTTAAATCACATCAAAGAGTTGATATTATCACATTGCTTCCGTTTCCCCTGAGCAACTTTATTCCTTAGGAATGATTGAACTTTAAAAAACATGCTCCGATTATGTTGATTTTTGAGGTGACTCCAGGACCAGAGTAATTCCCATCTTTTTTTGAACGCTGCATCATCACGAATTTCTCTCAGCACTGATAAGATATGTTTCTCTCGTTCCGATGAGCTCGTTGAATCGGATAGTGAGCGCATTCCTCGCAGCTCTGCTGCGGGGTTCTTCATTCTATTATTATTTCTTGCGGATTAAGGAGTTTCTTTCCAAAAACTTGCCCGGAATCATATTGTTCTCGAACCCAATCGTTTACACGAGCACGCACACGTGTGTCAGTATGAGCGCTGGGGTATGCTTTTCATCCCGCTGTATATTGGTTCAAGTCTTGCGCAGTTTTTGTGCGGCCGGGACCCGCACCGTTATAATCATTTCGAGCGACAGGCATATCTGGATGCCGTATCTGCAACCGCTATGGCGAACACGCGCAACACCTAATCTGGGGCAATGTACTTCCCCAACTCCATTAAGATAATTATCTGAGAGCAACAGTACAAATAGTAATTAACAGACGATGATATTGTTCGTCAGATTAAATCCTGTCATGTGTGACGTGCATTATCCCGCGAAAAATGTCCGGTTTGTCGGTGGCTATACCATCAACATCTTTTGCAATGTAGTTTTGGGCTTCTATTGTTGTATTAATCGTCCAGACGATTACCTTCAGATTGCTCTTGTGTGCCTTTGCTATATCTCTCCTGTGAAAAAATCTGTAAAGAGGAACGAGATACTGGGCATTCAGCTTTAAGGCTGTGCCGATGGGATTCTTGAATTTCGTATAAATGAGGCCGGTTTCGATTTTCTTGTCGATGGTCCTGACGTGAGCAAGCGTTTCTTCGTGGAAAGAGACGATGATGACCCTGTCTTCCAGTTTCTCTTTCCTGATCACATCCAAAACCTTGTTTTCGTAACCAGCCTCTTTTAATTCAATCAGTATTTTTTCAGCTTTTTTGCCGATAAAGCGTAATGCTTCCGCAAGGGTAACAATCCTGTTTTCGGTCATATGCTTCAGTTCTTTTAGCGTTGCCTCGTTTATGCGAACGTCTTTCTTGAAGACCTTTTTCAGATTATCATCGTGGCTGATAATTAATTGAGCGTCTTGGGATATTCGAACATCAAATTCGATGGCATTCGCACCCAGTTCGATTGCCTTGATGAAGCTTTCGAGAGTATTCTCAATCTCGTAAGCCTTGGCTCCACGATGGCCGACCTTCAGAAACATGGATTAAGATCCTTTTTCATCCATATAAACGTTTTTCCGATACCATACGCTCAAGCTCTTCTATCATTGGCACCTGCACCTGATGGATTTGTCTTTTCGCCTACTCAATCTTAAACCATGCAGTATTTCTTTGACTTCGACTTTCTCTGTCATGCAAGTTCTCTCATGAACCATTGTACGACATATCCACTGCCAAATTCTCGATATTCTTGACAAAAGGATTACAAGGTGTTATGAAGAAACAAGCAAGGGGGTTTTATGAAAAACAAGAAGAAAATCTTGGAAAACTACAAGAGAGTTTCGGACGCATGGGCCGATGTAGGTCTTGATTTTCCCTCAACCATCTTGCAGAACTTAAGGGATGACTTGCCACAGGAAGTGAAAAGGGAGTATGAAGTTATGAAGGAACAGGCGAGAAAAGACTTAAAAATTCCTTCAGAGAGCCCGGGGTAATGTAAAGAAAGGTAAGAATTACACTCCTATTATCGTTTGAACTCTAACCCTACCTTAAAGGTAGTATCACCTATATTTTTATGCCAACGAACTATTGCGGGTAGAGCATCTTCAAATAACCCGCCATTTATTACTATCTCCTGTCCCTCTTCAAGGGGATATCCGGTAACCATGCGCAATCCTGAGAAACTATAATCTTCCATCATAGCTGACAAAACTTTCCCGGAAATATAGGCAGGGAGGGAATAACGAATGATTAGGGAAGCAATATCCCTCTCATATTTTCTTTGTCCCAACGCCATTTTGTCCCCCTCCGGCTGGTTGATTTACTTCTATCAAAAAATAAGATGTTTGTCAATATGCTCAGAAAAAGATAAATTACTGTATGCGCTATGAGTGTATAAAGGCATAACAAAAGATCGGAGGGGTACATGATTGCAGCGGATACCATTTCACTAAGCACCAAGGGGTTCAGTGATGTTATTGATATTACGGACAGGGTAGCCAGTATTGTAAACAAATCAAATAGCAAGAACGGACTGGTTACCGTTTTCTGTTCAGGATCCACAGGGGCTATCACTACCATTGAATATGAATCAGGAGTAATCAATGACCTGAAAAAAGCTATAGAGAAAATAGCACCATCCAATATTCCATACGAACATGATAGACGATGGGGTGACGGTAATGGGTTCTCCCATGTACGGGCTGCGCTGATGAAGCCCTCTCTTTCTGTTCCCATAGTAAAGGCCAAGATGACTTTAGGGACTTGGCAGCAGATTGTCTTTATTGATTTTGATAACCGAGGGAGGGAGAGAAATATTATTGTTCAAGTAATGGGGGAGTGACAGACAGCATCAGATATATGCGGTGGGGGAGCATATTTAACTATCTCCGCGATTTCCTCTCTTTGGTATTTTCTTCTCTCTAATTTCTTCCCTCCGTTTTTCTCATCGAGTTAAATAATTTTTTGATCAATATCTGCTCTTTTTGCTCAAACAGGGGGGCAGAAAATGCGTACAGTGGTCCCCTGGCCTTCAGCGCTTTCTATCTGCATATCCCAGCCATGCGCCTTCACAAGATGTTTCACGATTGCGAGTCCGAGGCCGGTGCCTCCGAGCTCACGCGAACGTGCCCTGTCGACCCTGTAAAAACGCTCGCCGAGCCGGGGGAGATGTTTTTTCGGAATCCCGATTCCCGTATCTTCAACAGAAATGACGACAGAGGTGAAAGGTTCGATGTCAGAGACTGCCTGGATGCCGGAGGATGAAGTAGGAGTCTCGGTTTTATCTGCACTTGTAACGTTTACTGTTTCACTCTTTGCCCTTATTGTTACCCCTCCCTGCTCAGTGAATTTAATACCGTTGTCAACAAGATTGAGCAGTATCTGAATCAGGCGGTCCCTGTCAGCCCTGAAATCCATTATTGCGGGAGAAATATCCTTCCTGAGATATAATCGTTTTTCCTGTGCCTTCTCCGCCAGTATGGTGAAGACCGTATCGATGACGTCGTCAAGATTGACCACGTCCTGCTGTATCACGATATCCCCGAGTTCGATCCGTGAAAGGGTGAGGAGGTCTGTCACCAGTGAATTGAGCCGTTCACTGTTGTTTTTTATGGTCTCAAGAAATTTGTAAGCATTGTCGCGGTCATCAAGGGCTCCTTCCAGCAGGGTTTCCGTGAATCCTTTAATGGCGGTAATCGGCGTTTTGATTTCATGGGAAACATTTGCCACGAAATCCTTGCGTATCTCCTCAAGTCTCTTCAGCCTCGTAATGTCATGAAAAGTCATGACAATGCCGGATAACTCATCTTCCTTGCGGTGCGAGTAAAAAGGAGCAGCGGTAACCATCAGGCAGAGATCCTTCGGATGGGTTATTTCGATCTCACGGGAGATCCTTTCCCTGCTCATTGCAAAGTGGTCTATCATATCCATCAGATCTGTTTTCCGAAGGGTCTCCATGATGGTTTTCCCTTCGATACTTGATGCAACATTGAAGAATCTTGAAACGGCCTCATTGCTTAAGAGAATGGTTCCGTTTCGGTCCGACAGGATTAATCCGTCAGACATATTCCTAAGGATTGCTTCAATCTTCTGCTTCCTTTCCTCACTCTGCCTGAGCTTATCGTAGAGTTCATGTGCCATCTCGCTGATATTTTTCCCCAGTTCTCCGAGTTCGCCTTTTTCCTTGAGCAAAAGCCGTTTTTTGAAATGCCCGGAGGCCACCTCTTTCGAAAAAGCCGTAATTTCCTCCACTGACCGTGTAATTCTCCTTGCCTGTATCAGTCCCAAAAGTATTGCCAGCAACGATACCGCCAGGGTTGCTGTCACAATTCTCATCCTGATACCATTCACCGCTTGCTCGATGTCCTTGAGAGGGAGTGAGAGCCTGAGAAATTGTCTGCCTGCATCAGACTCGAAGGTAATCGCCAGATAGAAAAGGTTTTCTTGAAGGGTTTTGCTGAACCTGATTGAAGAGCCGATGTCACCCAAGTCGGCCTCCTTTATCTCCGGCCTGTCGAGGTGATTTTCCATCTTCGCAGAAGGCTCATCGGAATCCCCTAAAACCTTGCCGGTACTATCGACGATGGTTACCCGTGCTCCGGTCTTTTCCTTATACTCCCTGCAGAACTGGTCGAGATTTTTTGCATCAAGAGCCGATGCCTGATCTGCAATGAGATGAGCCTGGATGATAAGACTGTCCCCGAGGTTGGAGATATAATTTTCTTTTACGGTTCCCGAGAGGTAGAATTCAAGAATTATGAGGAGAAGCGGAGCGATAACGAGATAGGCGAGGACAATTCTTCTGAACAGGACATGCTTCATTACTTTGCATCAAAGAAATACCCTATGCCCCGCATAGTCTTTATATACCTGGGTTGCGCAGGGTCTTCCTCGATGTTTGATCGCAATCGCCTGATGTGCACGTCTACGGTCCTTGGTTCTACAAACGCCTCATCGCGCCATATCGCATCGAGGAGCTGGTTTCTGCTGAATACTTTCCCCCTTCTTTCGGCAAGGAACAAGAGGAGCTTGAATTCAGTGGCGCTCAGTTTGATTGGCTTTGTTTTTACTAAAACAATATACCGTTCCCTGTCTATTTCAAGATCCCCTATCTTCAGGACCCTTTCGCTTGCGGGTTTCTCCCGTGATCGCCTCAGTACGGCTTTGACCCGTGCAACAAGTTCCCTCGGACTGAAC
>Ga0111182_1079_pt1 | contig 12787 bp, 11 predicted proteins | sample DeeMarSWOR324_28_FD_80239 | JGI IMG/M metagenome (GOLD analysis project Ga0111182, IMG submission 80239) | Nitrospira bacterium SM23_35 | reverse complement strand
AAGAGCCATGACCGCTAATAAGAAAATCCTTTTGCTTGATTTCATGCTATGACCTCCCTCATGTTATTATTGCAATGCTTACTAAACACAACCCTGAAAATCAGCTATGAAACCTCCCCCCCTCAATTTGACTCTGCTGTTATGCAGAGTCATACTGTTCATAAAATACGTAATATACCATACTCATTATATGATGCATTGAGTAAACTTTCAATGAGATTTCATGGTTTTTTTCGCTCATCTTGAATATCATGTCTTCGTCTCCCGAAAACTCTCATCTGCTGCGCAGGTTGATAAATATTATGTGAAGCGGGTATAGTAACAGTTAAATTTTTTTGGAGGTGTCAGATGATATTCAATCTTATAGATATGGCATATGCTATGGGGCCAACCCCCACGTCGGGGTCTGGGCAGGGCGGTCCGGCCGGCTTGTTTACAAGCCTGATCCCCCTTATTCTCATATTCGTTATCTTCTATTTCCTTCTTATACGTCCCCAGCAGAAAAGGGCCAAGGAACATAAAACCATGATCGAAAACCTGAAAAAGGGGGACAAGATCATCACGTCAGGCGGCATTTACGGGATCATTGAAGCCGTGGGCACAAATACCATAACTGTGAAGGTTGCTGAGAATACGAAGGTGAAAATTGGCAAGGCATATGTCGCTGTTCTGCGGGCAGCTTCTGACGAAGACTGATCCCAAATGCTGACATCGATAGTCTCTGCAGCAGTGTTATATTTCTGTCATTCCGGCTTGACCGGAATCGCTCTGCATGATTTCAGAGATTCAGAAGGATTCTCTCCTCAGCGAGTCGCTGGGTCGACCAAACAGGCCGGAACGAAAATCGAGAGAACTCCTCTTATGTGCAGACTCCACACGGTCTCTGCCGCGATGTTATTCACAGGTATAGCGGAGGTTGCATGAAGAAAAAGGTTCTCTGGAAATTGATCCTCATAAATGTCACCTTTTTACTGTCGGTCATCTTTTTCATTCCGAATACACCCCTTTTACCCCACATGCCTGAATGGTGGAAAAAAACCATGCCCAGCAGGGGCATTGTCCTCGGGCTTGATCTTCAGGGAGGCCTGCACCTTGTCTTCGAAGTTGAGGGGGACAAGGCCGTTGAAATTACTACCGAGAGAATAGCCGCACGGTTAAAGGATTTGTTTGCGAAAAAAAATCTGACTGCAGAAGTAGCCACAGAGGGCCTCTCCATTGCGATAACCCCTTCCGCTGCTGATATCAGAAAAGCGGTGGAAGACAATTATCCGATTCTTGCTCCTGTTGAGACTGCAAGCAGACTTGTCTACAAAATTTCAGGGAAAGAATCACAGAGAATAAAGGATACCGCTACTGATCAGGCGCTTGAGACGATCAGGAACAGGATTGATCAATTCGGCGTCGCGGAACCGACAATACACCGGCAGGGGGAGAACGAAATAGTTGTTCAGTTGCCCGGAGTGAAAGATCCAAAGCGTGCCATCGACCTGATCGGTAAAACCGCACAGCTCGAATTCAAGCTCGTTGATGATGACGCCAAAGTGGCAGCTGAGCTTCCTCAGTCAATAGTACCTGGAGAAGAAGAGGAGCTCAAGAGGCAGTTTGCCGGAAAAATCCCGGAAGACACTGAAATCCTTTTCGAAAAAAGAGTGAACAAAGAAACCGGCGCGGTGAGGAAAATCCCTCTCCTCGTGAAAAAGCAGGCATCCCTCACGGGTGACCTTCTCAGCGACGCAAAAGTCAATATCGACTCTCGATTCAGCGAACCGTATGTGTCTTTATCGTTTAACGCTGCCGGGGGCAAGCTCTTTGAAGAGGTCACGGGGGCCAATGTGAAGAAAAGGCTTGCGATAATCCTTGATAACACCATTTATTCTGCGCCCGTAATCCAGGAGAAAATAGCAGGAGGGAATGCTCAGATAACCGGCAGTTTCAGCATGGAGGAAGCGAGGGATCTGAGCATCGTCCTCCGTGCAGGTGCACTGCCTGCGCCCATGAAAATGCTTCAGAATGTCACCGTTGGTCCTTCATTGGGGAGGGATTCGATAGAGGCTGGAAAGATCGCGGGGATTATCGGCACTATTGCAGTGATCATCTTCATGATACTCTACTACAGGGTCTCCGGGGTTATTGCAGACTTTGCCCTGTTTCTGAACATCATACTCCTCCTTGGCGCGATGGCAGCCCTCAATGCTACGCTCACCCTTCCCGGCATTGCAGGGATCATCCTGACGATCGGTATGGCTGTCGATTCGAATGTCCTGATGTTCGAAAGGATGCGCGAGGAGCTGAGGGCGGGCAAAACACCCCGGGCAGCGGTTGACTCAGGATACAAAAAGGCTTTTTGGACGATCTTTGACTCGCATGTAACGACCTTAATTACAGCGGCTGTGCTTTTCCAGTTCGGCACCGGACCGATAAAAGGTTTTGCCGTAACCCTGAGCCTCGGCGTATCCATCAATCTTTTTACAGCCCTGATCGGAACCAAGTCGATTTTCGACATCATCAACAGCAGGCGAGAATTGAAGAAGCTGAGCATATAGGCGAAGAGAGCGCAATGATTGAACTGATCAGAAATCCGAACATCGACTTCCTCGGCAAGAGGAACATAGCCTTTTTTATTTCAGGCATTTTCGTCATAATCGGCATCATTGCCATTGTGCAGATTTCGACCGGCCGCGCAAACCTCGGTATTGATTTTGCGGGCGGGACAGCCATTCAGCTGAAATTTGAAAGGCATATCGCGCTCCAGGCTGTTCGGGAGGCACTCGAAAGCAGCGGCCTCAGGGATTTTGACCTTCAGGACCTGCCCACCGAAAATAAAGTCCTCATCCGGGTTAAAACCACGGAGCAGGAACTGGGTCAGGTCTCCGCGAGCATCACGGATATAATCAGCCAGAAGCTGCCCGATCATCAATACGTCGTTGATTCAACGATGGTGATAGGGCCCAAGGTCGGCGGAAGACTGCGGGCAGATGCTGCAAAAGCTGTTGCCATGGCAGTCATCGGCATCCTGATCTATGTTGCATTCAGATTTCAATTTAAATTCGGTGTCGGCGCCACAGTTGCTGCATTTCACGATATTCTTGTAGTACTGGGCATTTTCTTCCTGAGCGGCAAAGAGATAAATCTTATCCTCGTATCGGCCCTACTTACCATTTTCGGCTATTCTCTTACCGATACGGTCGTTGTGTTTGACAGAATACGTGAGAATCTGAAGCTGAGACAGAGGGACAGCGTCGAGCGTGTTATGAATGGGAGCATCAATGAGGTTCTGTCGCGGACAATCATAACGACCCTCACGCTCCTCCTTACATCCATAGCGCTCTTTTTCTTTGGCGGTGAAGTACTCCATGACTTTTCCCTCGCCATAATCATCGGCATCATAGTCGGCACCTATTCATCGGTATTTGTTGCGAGCCCCGTTGTGCTCCTGTGGGGAGGGAAGAAACCGTTCGCCAAGAAATGATCCGAGAGAGATCGGAAATCCAAACAATCCATGTGTCAGGAAATTGAACATTGCTTCCTCTTGAATCCTCGAACCCTCGCGTCCTTGAACCCTTCTGTCTGCTGTGCATAGGCGCTGGTTCGTCAACAGGACCAACCCCCAATTCATCAAATACCTCTCAGCCGCCGCATCAGTCTCCCCTGTTCTCGCGCAAATACTCGTAAACAGGGGATTGAAGACATCGGCTGAAATCAGTTCCTTCTTAAACCCGGCGCTGTCACACCTGACAGATCCTTTCGACATCAATGGAATGAAAAGCGCTGTTGAACGAATTTCGGCTGCATTGAGGGCAGGAGAAAAGGTGCTCGTTCACGGCGATTACGATGCTGATGGTCTTTCGGCAACGGCTATTCTCATCAGAGCATTGCGCGCAATCGGGGTAGTGTGTGATTATTTTATCCCCAGCAGGATGCTGCATGGATACGGCTTTAAAGCATCATCCGTCAAAAAGGCAAAGCAGGCAGGCGCGACCCTCGTGATAACCGTTGATTGCGGGATAACCTCATTTGATGCGGCAGCACTCTGCAAGAAAGAAGGGATCGATCTTATCATCACAGACCACCATGAACCGGTTATTAATCATCAGTTCCCGGTTGTCGGCTGTGAGAATGATGACAAACAACCGCCGGCGGACAGCTTTAGATTGCCTCATGCCGTTGCTGTTATTGATCCGAAACTATCGGGCCACGACACGCCTGTTTCACATCTCTCGGGTGCCGGTATCGCCTTGAAAATTGCTCATGCCCTCTCAATAACGTGGCCTGGACGGCTTACGGTAGATGAATTCTTCGACCTTGCTGCACTCGGGACAATGGCCGATATTGTTCCCCTGACGGGAGAAAACAGGCATATTGTTAAAGAAGGATTCGAGAGCATCAACAATAATGTGCGGCCGGGGGTGCAGGCTTTAAAAAACGCCGCAGGTCTTGGGGGGAGAAGACTGAACACCGGATTGCTTGCTTTCACTCTCGTTCCGAGAATCAATGCCGCCGGCAGGATTGATGATGCAAACACCGTTGTCAAGCTTTTGCTTACGGACTCACTTGAGGAGGCTTTCGATATATCCCTGGTGCTCGAAAAACAGAATACCGAGAGACAACGCATCGGGAAAGAAGTGCATGAGCAAGCCCTTCATATTCTTAAGAGCAAAGGAATCTCGCCGGTGATCGTGCTCAGTGCTGAGGGGTGGCATCAGGGAGTTATCGGCATCGTGGCATCGAGGATAACAGAGGAATTCCACCGTCCTGTTATTCTCCTCTCTATTGAGGGAGGTTTGGCGCGCGGTTCTGCGCGCAGCATCCCTGCTTTCGATATAAACAAAGCGCTTTCATCCTGCAAGGACCTCCTCAGCGCATTCGGCGGGCATAAGCAGGCTGCAGGGCTTGAACTAGAGGCAAGCAAGATTCCTGCATTCGAAGAGTGCATGAACGGAATTGCACGTGAAATGCTGAGCGATGATGATTTTGTCCCCGTGCTTCAGATTGACGCACAGGTCGAATTTTCTGAAATCACCTTCAAGCTTATTAAAGAGATCGAAACCCTCGAACCTTTCGGCTATGGGAATCCGGAGCCTCTGCTGGGTTCGAAAGGGCTCGAGGTCCTTTCGCCGCGAATTGTCAAGGATAATCACCTGAAGATGAGACTCCGTCAGAGAAGCCACTCGATAGACGCAATCGGGTTTGATATGGCGTCATTTTTCGAGAATCTTACCGGGGATACAACTGTTGACGCAGTCTTTACTCCCTCCCTCAATGAGTGGGAAGAATCACGATATCTCCAGTTGCACCTGAAAGCCCTCCGTCCAAGCAAGTAGCCGGTCATCCGCAGCTGACAATTGACGAATGGCATCTGCATACAATATATAATAAAGCATGGACGAAGAGCTCGTAGATATTGACATCCTGATCAAAAAAGTCCTTTCCTATTATCCTGATGCAGACATTGAGCTCCTGAAGCAGGCACACCTGTTTTCGAATGAAGCCCACGGCAGTCAGCGACGTATCGAGGGTTCCCCGTATATTGAACATCCTCTTGCTGTAGCATCAATCCTGGCTGATATGAAGTTGGATATTCCGACCATTGTGGCAGGACTTCTCCATGACACCATAGAAGATACACAGACCACAGCAAAACATATCAGGGATCGCTTTGGCAAAGAGATCGCCTTTCTCGTAGAGAGCCTGACCAAGCTTTCCAAAATAGAATTCTCAACAAAGGAGGAGGCCCAGGCCGAAAACTTCAGAAAAATGCTTCTGGCGATGTCAGAGGACCTGAGAGTCATCCTTATCAAATTTGCCGACAGGCTTCACAACATGAGAACACTGCAACATCTGCCGGAGAGCAAGCAGCAGCGAATAGCACAGGAAACGCTGGAGATCTATGCCCCGATCGCAAACAGGCTCGGTATCGGCTGGGTCAGAACCGAATTTGAGGATCTGAGCTTTCAAACACTCATGCCCGATCTCTATACCGATCTTGTCAGAAAGGTTGCCAAAAGAAATGAGGAACAGGAAGCCTATCTCAGGGAGGTTACCTCGATCGTGACCGGCAAACTCAAAGAAGAGGGCATCCCCGGTCATGTTTCATGGCGGATAAAACATTACTATGGGATATATCAGAAGATGCTCAACCAGGGGATAACCTTTGACCAGGTACATGACGTTCTTGGCCTCAGAATCATCACCGACACAAAAGCGAATTGTTACGCGATCCTCGGGCTTATTCATTCCCTCTGGGCTCCTGTTCCCGGCAGGTTCAAAGATTACATCGGAGTCCCGAAATCAAACATGTACCAGTCCCTCCATACAACGGTGATAGGTCCGAAGGGAGAACGGGTTGAATTCCAGATCAGGACGGCCGAAATGAATATAATCGCAGAGCATGGCATAGCATCCCACTGGAGATATAAGGAAAAGGAGAAGATGGATGAAAGGACCGACCGGTATATCTCATGGCTGAGAGAGCTGATTCAGTCCCAGAGAGAACTGGGCGATGCAGAGGATTTTATAGATGCGCTGAAAGGGGAGGTTGTTCCTGAGGTCATCTACGTCTTTACCCCCCGCGGCGAGATCAAGGAAATGCCTATTGGCTCCACACCCGTTGATTTTGCATACAGCATTCATACGCAGGTGGGGAACAAATGTATCGGTGCGAAGATAAACAGTAGAATCGTTCCACTCAGGTTTGCTCTGAGAAGCGGCGACACCGTAGAAATTTTGACATCTCCGACCCATGGACCCAGCAGGGACTGGCTGAAGTTTGTCGTCACCCAGCGTGCAAAGAGCAGGATTAAGCAGTGGATAAAGGCAGAAGAACGTAAGCAGAGCATAGAGCTTGGGCAGAAATTGCTCGAGGGGGAACTGAGAAAGCATGCACTAGGCCAGTCTGTCCTCAAATCGGAGGACATGCAGGGAGTTCTGCAGCTCTTCGCCATCTCCTCGCTCGAAGACCTGTACTCCTTCATCGGTCACGGGAAGATGTCAGCCAGGGGAATAGACAATGTGCTCTATCATACGGCTAGATGCTGTTTTCCGATCCCGGGTGACGGCCTGATCGGTTTTGTCACGAGAGGCAGAGGGGTAACGATTCACCGGAAGGATTGTCCGAATCTGGACAGACTTGCCCTTGATAATGCCCGCCTCGTTGATGTTCAGTGGAAGGCTGCTGCTGACGCAACATCGCCGGTGAAATTATTGATAGAGGCGGTAGACAAGCCGGGCATTCTTGCAAGTCTCAGCGCAGTAATATCATCCGTAAATGTGAATATCAGCAACGCAACAGTCAACTCAACGGAAGACAAAAAATCTCATATCACCTTTATTCTCGAAGTTAAAGACAAGAGCCAGCTTTATGGACTGACTCAGAAGATCGCACAGCTCGAGGGCGTTCTCAGGGTCAGCAGATAAGTCCTCGGCGAAGATTGTGATATAATAGCCCAAGAATGGCTTATCTACGGATAGGGTGCAGCGGTTTCCTCTACGATCATTGGAAGGGTACCTTCTATTCAGAAAACCTCCCGAGGAAGCAATGGCTTGCTTACTACTGCAAGCATTTTTCAACGGTTGAACTGAATGTCACGTTCTACGGTCTACCTGAGCGGGAAACCTTCGCAAAATGGCATATGGCTACCCCTGAGAATTTTTTGTTCGCGCTGAAGGGGAGCAGGTTCATCACCCATGTAAAGAAACTGAAAGATTGCTCCGAACCTATCGAAGCGTTTTTCTCAAGGGCGTCGCTCCTCAAGGAGAAGCTGGGTGTCATTCTGTGGCAATTGCCGCCGTCATTTGCCCTTGATCTGGAACGGCTCAGGGAATTTCTTGAGAGCCTGAGACCATTTCAGATGAAAAATGCTTTTGAATTCAGAAATAAGACTTGGATGAATAAAAAAATCTACAGCATCCTCGAAAAGGAAAACGCAGCAGTATGCATGGCAGACCACCCTGATTTCCTGAAGAATCTTCCGGCAACCGCTGATTTCTTGTATATCAGACGACATGGAGCAGATGCTAATCATGCAACATCTTACAGCTCAGAGCTCCTGAAGGAAGATGCAAAGTTTATCAGGTCCCATCTGAAAAAGAGAAAGGATGTCTATCTCTATTTTAATAATGATGCTATGGGGTACGCACCGAAAAACGCATTAGAGCTTCTTCAGATTCTTGACACCAGGAAAAAGTAATCTATTTTGCCCAATCCATCCTGACTTTTTTCCGCTTATATAAATAACGTTCCGCTGAAAGGGCTGCTATACATCCCTGCGATGCTGCAACAACGACCTGGCGGATCTCGGTACAGGTAACATCCCCTGCAGCAAAAACACCCGGAATTGATGTCTCCATCATGGAATTTACGGGAATGCATCCATCCTCTTTCGTTTCGATCGCACCGAAGAGAAAATCGACGACAGGTTTATTGCCGTGGAGGTAAACAAAGACTCCGGCTAAGTCCAGTTCGGTCTCCTTGTCTTCAGCATCACGCATCCTGATCTTTTCGACAAGTTCACGGCCTTCGATAGCAGTCACGCTATGCCCCAACAGAACTTTCACATTGGGTTCTTGCAGAACCGGATGATCCTGCACCTGCAGTTTTTGAGATGGAGAAATAAGATAGACGGTCTCTGCAAACCGGGAAAGCACGCCCGCCTCCTTGACCGCCTCTTCAGAGTTTCCGATGACACAGACCTTTAATCCCCGGTAGAAGGCTGCATCGCAGATGGCACAATAACTTACGCCTCGCCCAAGGTATTCACCTTCACCCTGAATGCCCGGTTTTCTTCCCATTGAACCTGTCGCAATAATTATGGTTTTTCCGCTGAACCCCCTGTTCATGGCAATCGCTTCCTTTATCTGGTCTGAGACATTCACCCCGACGATCTGTGTTTCGACATACTCTGCACCGAAACCGATCGCCTGTTTCCTCATAACATCAAGGAGTTCCTTCCCCGGAACGGGCTGCGCAAGTCCCGGATAATTTTCTATTTTGCTCGAATATGCAAGGGCACCTGCGGTTGCCGACTTATCAAGAATAACGGTCTTCAACTTTCCCCGCGCCGCATACTGCCCCGCTGCAAGTCCCGCCGGCCCCCCGCCGATGATAATTACGTCATAAAGATCAGTGTTTTCCTCCATGAAAACCTCCTTGAGCATGTGTTATACCGAGAAAATGCAGATGTTACGAGCAATATTATTGTTTGATACCCTTCAAAGATGCTTTTCAACCGAGCAGAATATCCAGCAGCCTCTCCAGTTCATCCAGGGAATAATATTCGATCTCAATTTTCCCCTTCTTACCCCTGTTGATGATCCTGACTTTCGTTCCGAGGCCCCTGATCAGCTTTTCCTCCAGGGATGAAATCTGTGGATCTTTGGATGCCCCGGACCTTGGAGGGCTGGAAATCTTTTTTGTCAGTAATTCCGCTTCCCTGACGCTGAGGCTTTTCCTGATAATCTTCCGTGCTGCATCTATCTGATGAGCCTTTCCATCGAGTGCAAGGATCGCCTTGGCATGTCCCATACTCAGGGAACCGTTATAAATAAACGCCTTTACCTCTTCCGGCAGTTTCAGGAGTCTGAGGTAATTGGCAATCGTTGCCCTTTCCTTACCCACCCGGTCTGAAAGCTCCTCCTGGGTGAGATTGAATTCGATGATCAGCCTGCTGAAGGCCTCAGCTGCTTCCATGGGGTTTAAATCTTCTCTCTGGATATTCTCAATCAGGGCAATTTCGAGGGAGTCTCTGGATGCGACATTCTTGATCAGAGCCGGTATTTTTTTGAGTCCTGCGAGCGAAGCCGCCCTCCATCTCCGCTCACCGGTGACGAGCCGGAAGCTCCCGTCCCCGACGCGCGAGACAATGACTGGTTGGAGGATGCCCTTCTCTTTTATGGATGCGGCAAGTTCGTTGAGAGAATCATCCTTGAATGTTTTCCGTGGCTGCTGCTCTCCGGGGAAGATGCGATCGATATCGAGAGAAACAACCTCTTCACCCTTTTCCGGGATGAGGGCCTCAAGCCCTTTGCCGAGCGCCGTTTTCATGCAATATCTCCTTCGCGAGAGACAAGTAACACTGTGCCCCCTTCGAGCGGATATCATACAATATCGCCGGTTTTCCGTAACTCGGGGCTTCTCCGAGAGTAACGTTCCTCGGGATAATCGTGCTGTATACCTTGCCACCGAAATGTTTTCTCACTTCTTCTGCAACCTCCCGAGCCAAATTGTTCCGCGAGTCAAACATGGTGAGTATAATGCCCTCGATCTCCAGATTCGGGTTCAATGAACCTCTCACCCGGCGTAATGTCCCGGTTAAGAGACCGAGCCCTTCAAGAGCATAATATTCACATTGCACAGGGATTATAACAGAATCGGCAGCAACAAGGGCATTCAGCGTCAGTAATCCAAGGGAAGGGGGGCAATCGATAAATATATAGCGGTATCTCTCCCTTACATGGTTTATTGCATTCAGGAGAATCTGCTCGCGCCCTTCCAGCCCGATAAGTTCAACCTCAACCCCCAGAAGATCCATGCTTGCAGGAACAATAGTAAGATGCTCCATGCAGGTTGTTTTCAGGACGTCATCGATCGCACATCTGCCGGCATAAACATCATACAGGCTGTTGTTGAGGGTTTCCCGTAGTATTCCGAGACCGGATGTTGAATTTCCCTGGGGGTCTGTATCGATGATGAGAATGTCTTTTCCAGCAAGTGCCAGAGATGCGGCAAGATTAATGGCTGTCGTTGTCTTCCCAACCCCGCCCTTCTGGTTGACTATCGTTATTACCTTCCCCATCGTTCTTAGGACATGTCTGATGTAGTATTATACTCAACCGGTAAGAATAAATATAATACGGCCTCTCCCAGCAGTTTACGACAAAATAGACGGAATAATCGCTTTTCGATTTAACCGTATATCTTCTACCTTCACCAGGAGTCCAGACATTCCCCCACTCCAGATAAAGCCGCACCGCCATTTCCGGCGTCATATCCCAGTCGATGGAATTTAAGAGTGCCCTGTCTTGTTTCAATCCTTCAAGTGTTAGCATAACGGCTCTCTTTTACGTTTTTATTGCATAATTTTTTGTATAAAATGTTTATGAACGGATTTCATTACAGTATGAAAACTCATGCGAAATTATCAACACGTTACTCCGTATCGCCCCTCATCTGCCATGCAATTATTTATGATATAATTCCTTTTAAACGAGGGGAGGAAAAGTCATTGAAAAGCACATTTTCCATATTTATTTTGTCATTTTTCTTAATACTTCTGCCTGCTTCCGGAATGGCAGGAGAAAAGGAGGGGACGACCATGTCTACGGTAAGAGACATTCACTGGCTCGGCCATGATACGTTTAAAATTGCAGGGGAAAAAATCATTTATACCGACCCGTTCAAGATTAAAAAGAAAGACACGGCTGATATTATCTTAATCACTCACGAGCATTTCGACCACTGCTCTCCTGAAGACGTCAAGATGATTCAGGGTCAGAATACCATTATTGTCACGACAGCCGATTGCGCGAAAAAATTATCAGGAACGGTAAAGACCGTCAAACCCGGGGACAGGATTACGGTAGAGGGCATTGAAATCGAAGCAGTTCCCTCTTATAACACAAACAAGCAATTTCACCCGCGGGCAAACAACTGGGTAGGGTATATTTTCACCGTAAAGGGGCAGCGTATTTATATCGCAGGCGATACCGATTATATCCCCGAGATGAAAACGTTCAGGACAGACATCGCTCTTCTTCCGGTCTCCGGCACGTATGTCATGACCGCAGATGAAGCAGTGAAAGCGGCTCTCGACATAAAGCCAAGCATAGCGATACCGATGCATTATGACTCAATCGTCGGCTCAAAAGACGATGCAAGGAAATTTGCAGACGCGCTCAAAGGCAAGATCGAGGTGGTGATCCTCAAAGAAGAATAGACGTGGACATCGATGTTATTCATTCAGGAATAAAAGGGGATATCGGGAGAAAAATATTTTTTTACGACACGGTTGGATCCACAAACACGGTCGCCCTCGAGCTCGCCGGAGGCACTGAAGAAGGCGCGGTTGTCATTGCGGAAAGTCAGGAAAAGGGGAGAGGGAGACTCGGCCGTTCGTGGATATCTCCCCCTGGTGTAAATATTTACCTGAGCATTCTTCTCTATCCCCGGGTTGAACACGAACATGCAACCCTTATTACCTTGCTGTCTGCCGTTGCGTGTACCCATGCCTTAAGAAAAACAACAGGTCTTACCGTATCCGTAAAATGGCCGAATGACCTGGTAGTCTCCGACAGAAAATTAGGAGGTATCCTCACCGAGACGAAAATAACCAGGAAGCACGGAATCCTTGCAGTCATCGGAGTAGGAATCAATGTGAATATGGAATCCCATGACGTTCCTGATTATATCCGTACAACAGCCACATCGGTTAAAAATGAAACCGGAAGAAGCACTATGAGAGAACCCATCGTATCGGAGATTCTTAACGAGACAGACCGGTGGTATAAAGTCATGCAGGCCGGCCGGGTGACGGAAATCATCTCCGAATGGCAGCATCTTACCTCGACACTGGGGAGGCAGGTCCTAGTGACTACAGGCGAGGGAACCTATACAGGATTAGCAGAAGCTATAGACGATAGAGGGTTGCTCCTCGTCCGGCTTCCATCAGGGGAAACGAAGACAATACGCTCAGGAGACCTGGCTGTTCTGAAATAAATGCTTATCGCCCTCGATATTGGCAACTCATCAATAAAATTGGGTTTTTTTATGAAAAAAGCCCTTTTTTTCAGGGAA
>Ga0111182_1024_pt1 | contig 12971 bp, 11 predicted proteins | sample DeeMarSWOR324_28_FD_80239 | JGI IMG/M metagenome (GOLD analysis project Ga0111182, IMG submission 80239) | Nitrospira bacterium SM23_35 | reverse complement strand
CGATGAAGTAACGCTCATAAAGATTCTGACCGAACCGAAGAATGCACTCGTGAAGCAGTACCAGAGGCTCCTCTCCTTTGAGAATGTCAGGCTCAGATTTTCCGATAGTGCGCTTTCTGCTATCGCCAAAAAGACCATTCAGAGGAAAACGGGTGCCCGCGGATTACGTTCCATCCTTGAGGAAATTATGCTGGAGGTCATGTACGAGATCCCCTCCCAGAAAGGCATAAAGGAGTGTCTCGTGTCAGAGGAGACCATTGTCAAGAATGAAAAACCGATCCTCATATATGAGAAGAAGGCCGAATCTGCGTAGAAAGATTCCGGGCAAACAAGAATACTTGAATATATGTGTGGATTTTGGGCGGCTTTGTGAGGATTACGCCATCTTGCCGGCTGCTATAGCTTTTGCGATAGTTTTCTGAAGGGTCTCTTTCAATTCTTTGTCCCGGATGTCCGAAACAGTTTCTTCAATGAAGGAGCAGTCATGTTCCGTAAGGAATTTCCCTTTTCGGTCTTTGCTGTCTTCCTCCTGATTTGCCAGAGGATTGACTCTGCCAAGTCTGAACCGGATCGTCCTCACCTGATATGAAGCAAGTTTCTTGATGATATCTTCCTGATAAAATTTAAGCTCCTGAAGCCAGACCGGGGAATCAACAGTCAGGAGCAGCTCATTCCCCGACAACAGGGACGGCGACATGTGGCAAGACAAAGGCTTTTGAAACAGGATATGCCAGCGAGATTTTACCTGAGCGAGCCTGATACCATCATCGATACCCAGGTCCCTGACAAGAGGCTTCAATAAGACATCTGCCCTCTTCACGAAATTGCTTTTTTCACCGCACCGGAACGCAGACACCTCGTACAAACATAACGTCTCTTGACGCTTGTATTCATGAGAACGCGCATCTTCTGAAGATTGGGCATGATCAGCCTTTTCGATTTGTTGTTTGCATGGCTGACGTTATTGCCGATTGCCCTTTGTTTCCCGCATATAGCGCATTGTGCCATTCTGTTCAATCTCCTCTCTCATTGCATTAACACAGTTTATTATGATAACATGTAAAAATAGTTGTTACAAGTATTAGATAAAGCGGGGATTTGTGATATATATCGTTCTCCCTGTCGAAGAGTTTTAGAAAATTCCTGCTGTATATTCAGGGTAAAAATTATATGCAGAAGATAAGAATTTATGAGCTTGCAAAAAAACTGAGCATACCGAACAAGATTATTGTGAATGAACTTTCAAAGCTCGGGATGAAGGGAAAAACCCACTCCTCAAGTATTGATCCTGACATTGCTCAAAAAATAGAGAATATTTTTCGGCAGAGGACAGCTCACGCACAACCAGAGCCCGCACCTTCCATAACCCCTGTTTCTGAACCTGTTCGGTCGGATATCCAGAAAGCACGCAGGGAAACGAAAAGAACGGGACCTCCTCTGCGCGCGCCTGTTCATGAAAAGCAGGAAGTTGAAGCACCCGAGCTTCGTAAGACGACGCCGGAAACCTTGCAGGCAGTGACCCCGGCCGAGGAAGATGAACTGAAAATTCCCGACCGGTTTAAAAAGGAGCTGGAGACCGAAAAAATAGAAAAATTTAAGGCGAAACCGGGCATGCAGAGGGCTTTTCAGACTATCAGGAAAATAGAACCCAAACGATGGCATGACCAGAGGTCACAGAAACGGACAGGGAGGCCGCGAAGCTATCAGACCGATGACAGGAAACCGCAGGTCCAGCCGGCAGCACCACGAAAGAAGACCCTGAAACTCCAGGAAGGCACAACGGTGAAGGAATTTGCCGAACTGATTAGTGTCAAACTGTCTGACGTGATCAAGAAATTCATGGAACTCGGCTATATGCCGACCATTAACCAGCCTGTTGATACCGATGCAGCATTATTAATTGCGGAGAATTTCGGCGTCAAACTCGAACTGGCAGCCATTGAAGAAGATACGGTTGATATCGAGGCACCTGAGGATCTCAGTAAGGTTATACCTCGGGCTCCAGTGGTGACGATCATGGGACATGTCGACCACGGGAAGACTTCACTCCTTGACGCTATCAGGGAAACCAAAGTTACCGAAAGTGAAGCAGGCGGTATTACTCAACATATCGGAGCATATAAAGTTAATCTCAGCGGCAAGGATATCGTATTTCTGGATACCCCCGGTCACGAGGCATTTACCTCAATGAGAGCACGAGGTGCAAAGGTGACGGATATAGTTGTCCTTGTTGTGGCTGCTGATGACGGTGTCATGCCGCAGACCGTGGAAGCGATCAACCATGCAAGAGCGGCCAAAGTGCCGATTGTTGTCGCGGTCAATAAAATTGATAAGCCAGAGGCGAATCTTTCAAAAGTGAGAAATGAACTTTCGGAGCTGGGTATCATTTCGGAGGAATGGGGAGGCCAGAATATATTCGTTGAGGTTTCCGCAAAAAAACGTATCGGCATCGAACACGTTCTCGAGATGATACTTCTCCAGGCGGAGATGATGGAACTCAAGGCGAATCCGGACAAGGCTGCCCGGGGGACGATCATTGAGGCGAAGCTCGATAAAGGAAGGGGCCCGGTCGCCACCGTCCTGGTGCAGTCTGGTTCGCTGCATGCCGGTGATGCATTTCTCTCAGGAACACATGCGGGAAAAGTGAGGGCTCTCATTGACGACAGCGGAAAGAGGATAACCGAAGCAGGTCCTTCGACGCCGGTAGAAGTTATTGGATTCGCGGATGTCCCTTCATCGGGGGATATATTTACCGTCGTCGAAGATGAAAAAAGGGCCCGGCAGGTAGCTCTCGTACGGCAGCAGAAGGAGAGGCTTGCCGAGATAGCACGCACAGGAAAGCTCACCCTTGATGATCTGTACGCAAAAATAAAGGAAGGTGAGATCAGGGAACTGTATATCATCATAAAAGGGGATGTCCAGGGTTCGGTCGAGGCGATGAAAGATGCACTCGAACATATCTCGCATCCTCAGGTAAAAGTGAAAGTGATCCACTCATCGGTCGGCGGCATTAATGAATCAGACGTCATGCTTGCCACTGCGTCCAGTGCAATCATCATTGGCTTCAATGTAAGGCCTGAGTTGAAGGCGTCCCAGGTTGCGGAAAAAGAGGCTGTTGATATCAGATTGTACAATGTCATATACGAAGCCATTGAAGACGTAAAGAAGGCGCTCGAGGGACTCCTTGAGCCGACTCTCAGGGAGAAGACCCTTGGAAGGGCGGAAGTGCGTCAGATCTTTCCCATATCGAGGATCGGGACGGTTGCCGGATGTTACGTTCTTGATGGTACGATCAGCCGTTCAAGCGATGGTACCCGGATTATCAGGGACAATATTGTTGCCTATGACGGGAAAATCAGCTCCCTCAAGAGGTTCAAAGAAGATGTCAGGGAAGTTCAGGCAGGATATGAGTGTGGTATCATGATCGAAAACTTCAATGATCTGAAAGTCGGGGATATCCTCGAGAACTATATCATCGAAAAGATCGCTGCAAAATTATAAAGAAGAAAATCCTAATTTCTAAATTCGAAATCCCAAAAATCAGTTCTGAACTTAAACATTTTTATACAGAATTTTTCCTTATCTGTGGTTGTAGCGTGATCATATAGTCTGTCATCCCGGCTTGGCCGGAATCTTTCTGGAAGGATTCCCGAGGCGCCTCACGTGCGGGAATGACACACGCATTTATTGATGAAGTTATAGTTTGCATTCTGATTTACTTAGAATTTAGCTATTAGAATTTAGAACTTTCGAGGTACTATGCATCCGTACAAGCGTTCTCAACGAGTTAGTGATCTTCTGCGGGAAGAAATTGCCGACATAATTTTTTTTAAACTGAAGGACCCGCGGATAGGGTTTCTGACGGTCACCGGCGTTGATGTCACTGACGATCTTAAAATTGCTGTTGTGTATGTAAGTATTCTGAAGGAAGAGGAAAAACAATCCACACTTGACATCTTGCATGCGGCTAAAAGCTTCATACGGTCTGAATTGTCCAAACGGCTGAAGATGAAGTTTATCCCGACAGTTGATTTCAGACTGGATACCTCTATTGAATACGGAAACAGAATCGAACAACTCCTCCATGAGATCAGAGAAAAAGATGAACATTCCACCTAATCTCATCGCATTCCTGAAAGGGAACGACGATTTTTTTATTGCAACGCATATTAACCCGGAAGGCGATGCATTGGGTTCATCTCTCGCACTCTCTATGGCATTGAACACGATCGGGAAGAGCACGGTGCTTTTTGACCAGGACGGGGTTCCCGATTTTTACCGATTTTTACCCGGGCATGAACATATACGGCGAACCTGCAACGGCCTGCAGCCTTCTGATTTCAACCTCCTGCTGCTTGATTGCAATACCCCCCGGAGGGCAGGCATCGAAGGACTCACTTTCAGACAATGCGCTGTCATAGATCATCATGAAACAGAATCGGATTTCGGTGACGTTCGCTGGATTGAGCCAAAGGCAGCGGCAACGGGATTGATGATTTTTTCTCTTATCAGGGAATTAGGTATCGGGATTACCAAAGAGATGGCCACTAATCTCTATACGGCTATTGCAATCGATACGGGAACATTCAGGTTCGGCAACACGACGGCAGAGGTTTTGCGCGTTGCCGCGGAGCTCGCTGAAACAGGAGCATCCCCTTCATTCATATCAGCCAGTCTTTACGAAACCTGGTCAGAGGCACGGTTCAATCTACTGAGGCTGGCGCTGCAGACGCTTGAGATCAGGAGCAAGGTTGCTTTTACTTTTGTGAACAGGGAGATGTTCGCAAAGACCGGGACAGGCCCTGAGGATACCGAAAATTTTTCAAGTTTTCCAAGGATTGTCAAGGATATCCGAATCTCTGCATTTTTCAGGGAAATCGATGATGATTACTGGAAAGTAAGCCTGCGTTCAAAAGGTGATATCAATGTCTCAGTGATCGCGGTTCTCTTTCAAGGCGGAGGGCATAAGAATGCCGCCGGTTATTTTATAAAAGCCCCTCTCGAATCCGCAAAAGAATTGCTCCTTACGAAGGTATCGGAACTCTCAGAGAGCACCTTACCGGTCTAAACTTTTCCCGCTGCGCCTGCCTCTTTCGAGAAAGTAATCCGATCTTTTGCAAAATCCACCATGACGGTGTCACCTTCTCCAAATGTCCTGTCAAGGATGCTCATCGCGAGCGGATTCAGGATCTCTCTCTGCAGGGCCCTCTTTAACGGCCGTGCTCCGTAGATGGGATCGAATCCGATGTCTGCGAAATATTCTTTTGCGTTTTCCGTCAATCTGATTTCGATATTTTTTTCACCAATGTATTTCTTCATCCTGTTCACCTGAATTTCAACAATCTGCTTCAGGAGTTCCCTTGTCAGTGGATTGAAGACAAGAATTTCATCAACCCTGTTCAGAAATTCCGGCCTGAAAAACATCTTGAGGTCACCCATGATCTTGTCTTTTAATTCAGCGTTGTTGATGACCCAGTAAGCTGATGGTTTCTTTGCCCTGTCTTCGAGCATTTCCTGGATGTGCGCACCCCCGATATTCGATGTCATGATCACGACCGTGTTTCTGAAATCTACGGTTCTGCCGTGACTGTCCGTGAGCCTGCCGTCATCGAGCAGCTGCAGGAGTAAATTGAAGACCTCGGGATGTGCCTTCTCGACTTCATCAAACAGGATCACCGAATACGGCTTTCTTCTGACGGCTTCCGTAAGCTGTCCGCCTTCTTCATATCCGACATAGCCTGGAGGAGCGCCGATAAGCCGCGAGACTGTATGTCTTTCCTGATACTCGGACATATCGATTCTGATCATTGCATTTTCATCATCAAAGAGAAACTCGGCAAGAGCCCTGGCGAGTTCGGTTTTCCCGACGCCGGTGGGTCCGAGGAAGATAAAAGAACCGATAGGCCTGTTCGGATCCTGTATGCCAGCACGTGCACGCCGCACTGCGTTCGATACCGCTTCGATCGCTTCACCCTGTCCAACCACTCTTTGCCGGAGACGGTCATCCATATGGAGGAGCTTCTGCACCTCGCCTTCGAGCATGCGGCTGACAGGAACCCCTGTCCATTTGGAAACGACTTCAGCAATATCCTCTTCGTCGACCTCTTCTTTCAGCATCTTCCGTTTCTGCTGGGCTTTGAACAATTTCTTGTTTTCCGCATCGAGTGATCGCTGCAATTCGAGCATCTTTCCGTATCTCAGCTCTGCTGCCTTTGCGAGGTCCCCTTCGCGTTCAGCTCTTTCTGAGTTTATCTTTGTCTTTTCGATCTGCTCCTTGGAATCCCGTATCCTCGCGATAATCTCCTTTTCGCTCATCCATTGAGCCCGCAACTCATCCCGCTTTGTTTGCAGCTCCGCAATTTCTCTCCTGATCTTTTCGAGCCTTTCCTTTGCATCTTTTGAGTCTTCTTTCATAACTGCCTGTTTTTCTATCTCGAACTGTCTCAGCTTTCTCTCTATTTCGTCGAGCTCAATCGGCATACTGTCGATCTCCATCCTCAGTTTTGATGAAGACTCATCGATAAGGTCAATAGCCTTGTCCGGAAGGAATCTGTCGGTGATGTACCTGTTCGAGAGCACTGCGGCGGCGATCAAGGCAGAGTCTTTGATCTTGACACCGTGGTGAACTTCATACCGCTCCTTTAGGCCCCGGAGTATCGAAATGGTGTCTTCAACGTTTGGCTCCCTGATAAGGATTGGCTGAAACCTTCTTTCGAGTGCCGGATCCTTTTCAATGTGTTTCCGGTATTCATCAATCGTTGTTGCTCCAACGCACCTGAGATCTCCCCGTGCGAGGGCAGGTTTGAGCATGTTTGATGCATCAATCGCGCCCTCAGCAGCCCCGGCTCCCACGAGGGTATGCAGTTCATCGATGAAGACGATCACCTTGCCTTCGGCCTGTTCTATATCTTTCAGGACAGCCTTAAGCCGCTCTTCAAACTCCCCCCTGAATTTTGTCCCTGCAACGAGGGCTCCCATATCGAGAGCAACAACCTTCTTGTCTTTCAAGGTTTCAGGAACATCCCCTACAACTATCCTCTGCGCAAGCCCTTCTGCAATGGCAGTCTTTCCGACTCCGGGCTCTCCGATAAGCACGGGATTATTCTTGGTCCTCCGCGAGAGAACCTGGATGATTCTTCTGATTTCGTCATCACGGCCGATAACAGGGTCAAGTTTGCCCTTGCGTGCGAACTCCGTGAGGTCCCGGCTGTATCGCTTCAATGCCTGATACTTGTCCTCGGGATTCGGGTCTGTTACCCGCTGCGCACCCCGTATCTCACTCATGGCTGACAGAACCCTATCAGGTGTTGCCCCGTATTTTTTCAGAAGATCAGAGCAGGGTCCGCCGATGGTAATGAGTGAAACAAGCAAATGCTCGACACTGACGAATTCGTCCTTGAGATGTCCGGCATTCTTCTGAGCATTCTCGAATACTTCTTTCAGCCGTGGCGATAGATATATCTGCCCCAGGGGTGTTGCACCGATGACCTTTGGAAATTTATCGATCGCGTCCTCAACATCCTGCTGAAGAGACCGCGTATCCACTCCCAGCCGTTTAAGAATCTGACAGGCGACACCTTCTTCATCTTCGAGAAGGGCCCACAGCAGGTGTTCTGCATCAAGCTGCTGGTTGCCTTTTCTCTCGGCGAATCTCTGGGCCCCCTGTATCGCCTCCTGGCTTTTCATGGTTAATTTATCCATTCTGAAAAAACCTCCTTGCATATACTCTGTACATACATTATTGGTTGTCATTATCCGGCTTGACCGGATAATCCAGCAACTATTAATCCCAGTAGATTTCGGGACTGGATTCCCCGATCAAGTCGGGGATGACAGCTTGGTTTAGAAATTCTCTATTGAAAGAAGCTATTTACTCCTCAGTAAAAATTCTCCGTAATTTTTTTATGAAATCCTTTTTGATATCTTCTTCGAGAAACACCATCATCTCTTCCGTTTCTCTCTGGAAAGCTTCAAGCCGCTGCCTCAGCCTGAGAATAATCTCGACCCCGGATCTGTTGACGCCGAGTTCCCGCGTGAGCCGGAGGATCATCGCCAATCTTTCAACATCCTCCATGGAGTAAAGTCTGGTCCTTTTTGTTCTCTGGGGTCTTATAAGGCCTTCCCGTTCGTAGAGCCTGAGAGTCTGGGGATGGACATTGAGCATTTTTGCCACGATGCTGATCATGAATACGGGCTGTTTTTTATCTTCCGTTTCGATCATGCCTGCAACAACCTTTCGCGAGGGGATTCTCTATAGAGTTTTTCTATTTCCCTTACCTTGTCTTTTGCGCTGTCGTCCAGATTTTTTGGTACAGCGATTTTTATCACAAGGTATTGATTGCCCCGTATCCCTGTTCTTGGCGAAGGGAACCCCTTCCCGGAAAGCTTGAATCGCTGATTTCCCTGTGTGCCCTGCGGCAAGGTCATTGCCGCAACGCCGTCTATTGTCGGGACCTCGATCTTTGCTCCAAGTGCCGCCTCGACGAATGTTACGGGCAGATCAAGGTAAATATCGTCACCTTTCCTCTTAAAGATTGGATGGGATTTTACGGTGATTTCAATAAACAGATCACCGGAAGTGCTACCGCCTGCGCCTGCTCCTCCCATCCCCCTGAGTTTTACCCTGGAACCGTTGTCCGCCCCACCCGGGATCTTTACCCTGAGGGTTTCAGTGTGAATGGTCGTGCCGGTTCCTCGGCATGCTGAACAGACCTTGGTGACTTTTCTCCCCGTCCCTCCGCATGCACTGCAGGGCTGGGACATGCTGAAAAACCCTTTTGCGGTTTTAATACTTCCAGTACCTTTGCATACATTGCAAGCCTCAGATGATTCGGCCCCGGAGCCTTTACAGCTCCTGCACGTGATTTCCCTGTTAAAGGTGATCGTTTTGGTAACGCCGGAAAAGGCCTCTTCAAGGGAGAGTTCGAGCCCCATGACCATATCCGGGCCTTTGGCACGATAGGCTTCAGGCCTTGTTTTTGTTCCGAAAAGATCAGAGAATATGTCACCGAATCCTCCGTACTCAAATCCCTCCCTGAAATCGTATGACCTGAATCCTTCGAACCCGGGCCCGCCAGCCCGGAATTGTGTACTGCCGAACTGGTCGTATTGGGCTTTCTTCTTCGGGTCACCGAGCACCTCATACGCCTCATTGATTTCTTTGAATTTCTGTTCGGAAACCTTGTCGCCGGGATTGAGGTCAGGGTGATATTTACGCGCAAGTTTCCTGTACGCCTTTTTTATTTCATCCGGTGAGGTGTCTTTCGTGACCCCGAGAATTTTATAAAAATCCTTATCCTCTGATGCCATTTTTTATCCAATCGTTCAAAGCATAACATTTGAGTAGCTTTTTGTCAATTGCTTTATTATGATATGATTCATAAATATTCTATGGTAAATTACTCCCTATGCATACCGCGCGCGGTTCCAATGTTTGTCATTCCCTCTCGGCTGGAATCGTTCTGATTCATTTATAATTCTTTATGCATCGGAATAGAATGCAGGTTTTCAGGTGGCTGTTATGTATCCGTTAAAAGTCATCGAAAAATATTACGCACACGGCTCAACGGCATATCATTTCCTGACAGAGCACAGCAGGATGGTCGCGGAAAAGGCTGTCCAGATTGCCAGGCGGGTCGGGTATCTCAACCCTGATCTGAATTTTATACGGGAAGCAGCACTGCTCCACGATATCGGGATTCTCTTTACCGATGAGCCGGGAATCGGATGCTATGGATATAAGCCATATATCTGTCATGGTTACATGGGACGGGAGCTTTTGGAGAATGAGGGATTTCCGGTCCATGCCCTTGTCTGTGAAAGGCATGTGGGCGTTGGGATTACCCGGCAGGAGATCGAAGAAAACGGGTTGCCGGTTCCTGCGCGGGACATGGTACCTGTCACCATTGAAGAGCAGATTATCTGTTATGCCGACAAATTTTTCTCAAAGGATACGGAATTCCTTCTCCGTGAAAAAGCACTTGAGAAGGTCAGACAAAGCCTTGCCAAATACGGGGAAGACAAATTAGAGCAGTTTGATGAGTGGGTAAAACTGTTCGGGATGACATGAAAATATTTATTCAACAACCTGTTAATAATCAATCCTCTCGAGAAACAGGCCGTTTGAAGGGGATGTTTGCCCCGCATTTTTTCTGTCGCGTGATTCGAGTATCTCTCTCATTTTTTTTGATGGCATTCTTCCCCTCCCAATCTCGACAAGAGTCCCGACGATATTCCTGACCATGTGCCTGAGAAATCCGTTTGCCTCGGCGGTTATTTTTATAAAGGTGCCCTCCAGAGCAACCCCCATGAATAGCACCCTGTCAAGTTTTTCCACACCCAAGGAACAGACCTCCCTCACCGTATTTTTCATATCGCTGCCAGTCCCCATGAACGCCAAAAAATCATGTTTCCCGATGAGTACATGCGAAGCCTCTTCCATTATGCTTATGTCGAGCATCTGCGGGACTATCCAGGCATATTTGAAAAGGAAAGCTGATGATACTCTCTGATTTACGATTATGTAAAAATAGCGCTTCCTGAGGGCATCATCGCGTGGATGAAATGCATCATGAACCTCTTCGGCAGCCAGGACTCTGATGTCCTGCGGCAACAGTGCATTCAGTGCCCTCCTGATTGTCCCGGCATCAAGATGAGATGCGGTTCTGAACGTCGCAACCTGTCCGAATGCATGCACTCCTGCATCGGTCCTGCTCGCTCCGATAACAGGAGACTCTTCGCCAGTGAGACGGAAAACTTTTTCCTCGAGAATGCCCTGTATGGTTACCGCATCTTTCTGCACCTGCCAGCCTTTGTATGCGCTTCCATCGTATTCAAGGAGGAGTCTTATTTTTCTCATGGGTTACATATTACCACCAGCAACACCCTCCCGCAATGAGGAAATGCAGAATAAACCGATCAGGATATATCAAAATTCTGTTCTCGAGAAAAGAACAGAAAGATGCTGCAAGATATGTTTTAAGATCATACCCTTTGAAATGTATGAATTAAATGGGATCGGTGGAGGAAAAGTGAAAGCAAGTCCCTGTTTGTAAAAAAGAATTATTGCAGTACAGAGGGCATTGAAGCATCGAAACTTTTTGGAAACAAATTCAGTTTACCGTTTTGATGAACGGAGAGCGTTTCTCACGGCATGATTTTTTAACGGCGAGCAGTCCTTCTACCGTATTCTGCAGTTCAGCGATGTTGACGGGCTTTCTGAAGAAATCCCGTGCACCGGCCCTGAAGGCCCTCAGAACGACACCATCGAGGCTTACGTCAGTGATAAAGATGTTCGGTATATTCGGACAGCACATTTTGTTCTCTTTCAGTATCTTCAGCCCTTCATCAACATCCACATTGCAATCGAGCAGGATGAGATCAACCTGACATTCTTTCACGGCATCATGGGCTTTGCTGAACGGGCATACCTCGATCTTTTCATCTGTCAAAAAAAGGTTGCTGAATAATTCCTCTTTTCCCCGATCGGTAAGGACGAGAACTTTACCGCTGCGTTTTTCAGTCACGGTAATTTCCAGACACACGCATTCTTGTATGGAATCTTGCAGCATGGATGTTCATTCTCCAGTGAGATGTTGATGCATCATAGTGGTACAAAAGCCTGTTCATATTCTTCGAGATAACCATATCATAATAATCTGCAGTTGTCTATGAAGATATTGCTTTTTTTCATGGGGTTCTTGCTTTTTTGAAAATATTTTTTCCTCTGTCTTTTTTCTGAGCCTTCTTTCTTAATGGTTTCTTGGTTTTTTTCTTGATTTTCTCCTTAATTTTTTTCCTGGTTTTTTTCCTTGAAAGTTTATATTTGATCGGTGTCTTGCCGGTAAACTGCTTGAACTGAACGGTAAAACTGCTCATGTCATTGAACCCCACCGAAGAGGCAACCATAGAGATCGGTACATCTTCCTTTCTGAGGAGCTCCCGTGCTTTTGCTATCCTCCTGGAGAGCAGATATTTCATCGGGCTCATGCCGATATGTTTCTTGAAAAATCTGCAGAAATGATATTTGCTGATGTCTGCTTTTTCAGCGAGCTCATCAAGACTAGTCGGAGTTGAAAGGTTATCTTCGATGTGCCTCATAACATTAATGAGATTGACGGGATGACTCGTTGTCAGTTGCTTGAGCGGGTCTTTTTTGCGAGATGCGGTATTCTTGAACGGACGCCTTCGCTCCACCGATGATTTTTTGACAGAGAGAATACCGTCGACAGTCTCCTTGAGTTCAAAAAGGTTGACAGGCTTCTTGAAAAAGTCGCGTGCCCCTGCTTTGAAAGCATCCAGTACCGCGTCTTCAGTGCTCAGTTCGGCAAGAAAGATAACCGGTATGGTCGGATACCGGGCCTTGATATTCTTCAGAGTATTGAGGCCGTCTTTCACATCTGAACTGCAGTCGAGAAGGATGAGGTCAGCCTCACAGGTTTTGATGAACTCCTGAGATTCCGGTGGAGTGCATTCGAGCAGTTGATTATCCGGTGAATCGAATGTGCTGTAAAGTTTATGAAAACCTTTTTCTGCAATAATTAAAATAGGCATCGTATATTCCCAGATGTGAGAGCAAGATAAGTATAAAAATTTTATTAAAAAAAAGGATATTTATCAACATAAATCGTCATTGATTTTATGATCTATGCTTTTAAGGCAGGGCAAAGAAGACATCTATTTCGTCAGACCTGATTTCGCCCTGACTGCCATCAGAGAGGAGTTTCCATTTCAATGTTCCGGAGTGGAGTTCATCGTCTCCCATAATCAAAACATATTGAGCGGATACCCTGTCAGCCCGTCGCATCTGGCTTTTGAGTGAATTTCCGGCATAACCGAGTTCGGCCCATATACCCTTCTGTCTGAGCCTGTCGGCGATGACAAACCCCTCTTTCCACGCGGATTCTCCGAGTGCTGCAATAAAGACTTTTGGTGAAGGAATCTCCTGCCCGGCAGTCAGCTTCAGGAGGGAT